>Ga0315289_10000861_pt1 | contig 46966 bp, 37 predicted proteins | sample YL17G11_40_MG_FD_203452 | JGI IMG/M metagenome (GOLD analysis project Ga0315289, IMG submission 203452) | Sediment microbial communities from Yellowstone Lake, YNP, Wyoming, USA - YL17G11_40 | ecosystem: Environmental > Aquatic > Freshwater > Lake > Sediment | place: USA: Wyoming | collected... | reverse complement strand
CCCCCCCACCCACACACGCTCTCTCGGGTCAGGTCAGGACGACCGACACGTCCACACCCGCCGGCAGGTCCAGGGACATGAGGGAGTCCACGGTCGCGGCGGTGGGGGACGTGATGTCCACCAGGCGCGAGTGCGTGCGCGTCTCAAACTGTTCGCGCGAGTCCTTGTTGACGTGCGGGGAGCGGAGGAGGGTGTAGATGCGGCGCCTGCGGGGTGAGAGGGGAGAGGAGTTGGGAGGAGTGGGGGGTGAGGGCGGTGGTTGTGCGTGGAGGAGGATGGGCGCGCAGCGCGAGCGGGACGACTGGCCCCGGGGTCTTTGGTGGAAAGAGAGGGGAGGGGATGGGGTCGGGCCCCCCCGCCCGCGTGGCTGCCGAACGCAGCCCCCCCCCCCCTCTCCCGTCACCCCCCCGCGCCGCATTGCCCTTGTACAGCCTGCGACTGCCTCACACGCCCGCCAGGCTAGCACTCTGCCGGTTCGCGCCCAGCCCGGGACGGAGCGTGGGTGCAGACGGGCGGCGAGGCCGCGCCAGGCGCGGTCCGCATGCGAGGGCCACACACGCACGCAACAGCCGCCGCCGGCGCCTGGCCAGGAGCGAGTCTTTTTTTGGCGCCCGGTGGCAGTGTCGAGGCTAGTTCTGAGCCGGTGGCCGTCTCCATGTCAAGCCCATGCCATTGCTCAGCCCACTGAGTGGGCGGGCGGGCGGAGGGTGCGGGTCCCTGGTGGCCGGCGCGAACACAGAGAGAAGGCCGACGCCGGCGAAAACGAGGAAAAACCTCTCGCCTCTCGTGCCCCGGCCTCTCTCAAGGGAGGGCGGCCCGCACTCAGGGACAAACAAGAGCATGCCGCATGCCATCTCTCCATCACACAAAGGCACTCACTTCGTCGGCAGGGGCACCGGCCCGCTGACGGCGGCGCCCGTCGCCTTGGCCGCGTCGACAATCGCGGCCGCCGACACGGTGATGAGGGTCTTGTCGAACGATTTGAGCTTGATGCGGATGGCCTGGCCGCCGCCGGAGGCGGGAGCGTCGGCGGCGTCGACGGCTGCCCGGGCCGCGGGACGGCGGGCGGGGGCCGCGCCCCGGGCGAGCGGGGAGAGGGCGAGGGCAGGCATGGGGAGAGCGACAAGAGAGGGGCTGTGAGGCCTCCAACCATTTTCATCTCCTCTCCCCTCCCCTTTTCCGCGCGCGCGCTCCGCAGAGACAGAGAGAAAAAGAACGACCGGCGCGCGCGTGAACACACCCAAGCTGCGATAACCTTTCTCACTCCTTAACCCCACTCCCCACCCGCAACAGCCCCCGCAACCCCTCCAGCCCGCCCTTCTTCTCCGCCGCCCCCGCCGCCGCGCCAGCACTCTTCGGCCCAGGCGACGCGCCGCGCTCCAACCCCCCGCCGCCCTTCCCACCGCCGCCGCCGCCGCCGCCGCCACCCGGCAGGACCGCCCGCAGCCGGGCCGCAAACATGGCCCGCCGCTTCTCCACCAGGTCCGGGTGCTTGGCGGCCAGGTTGTAGTACTTGAGGTAGCCGTCCCAGGGCGCGACCGCCAACCCCGCCCGGGTCGCCACCATGCGCTGCACCCGCTCCGCGAACGCGGCCGCCGTCTCGCCGTCCCCCCGCGCCTGGGGCTCCAGGAAGTAGACGTCGCACACCACCGCCCATGACGTCATCAGCGCCAGTAGGTGGGACGTGAAGGACTGGCGCTTGGAATTCCAAAAGGCGTCGACGAAGACGGGGTCGTACCGGATCGCGATGGGGCACACCCTCGCGCCCAGGTCGAATGCGCCCCGCTTGAACATGACGCAGTACCGGTTGTTCACGCACGTCCCCTCCGGGAAGATGAGCAGGGGCGAGGCCTCGGAGGAGGAGACGTGGTCGCGCATGCGCTGGGCGACGAGCGCCCGGTCCCGGACCTCCGTGCGGTTGAACCACAGGCAGCCCAGGCAGCTGAGCGCGCGCGTTTGCAGGAAGCCCACCCAGCCGGGGTGCAGCTGCATGATGGCCGCGAAGGGCGTGTACGCGCACAGGATCATGTAATCGATCATGGAGGTGTGGTTGGCGACCCAGACGTGGCCCGGGCGGGGGGCGGGCTTGGGGCCGTGGTACCGCACTACGGCCGTCCAGGAGGCCACAAAAATCTGGCACATGAAGCGGACGAGGGCGCGCTGCCAGGTGGCGGCCCGGGCCGGGTTTCGGGCGGTGGCCAGGGGGGTGACGACGAAGAAGGCCACCGCAAACGCGGTGAACCCGCCCAGCAGCAGGGCCAGGCGCAGCGGGAACAGGACCGCGTGGCGCAGCAGGACGCCGCCCGCCCAGAGCGGGAAGAGGTACAGGTTCCAGTTCCAGGGGTCGGCCTTTTTTGGGGGGGGGAATGAGTGTGTGTGTGTGTGTGCGTGTAGAGTGGGGGAGAAGGAGAGAATCAGAGGGTGTGAGGGGGTGGCATCGTGTGAGGGCGAGCGTCGTGTGATGAGTGCGAGAGGAGAGGGGCATGGGGTTGGGAGAGGCGCACGAGCACTAGCAAAAAGCAGCGCACCGCCCGTCCCCCTCCCTCCCTCCCTCCATCCCTCTCATTTTCCTGCCCCCCACGCCACCCCCAACTCACCGGCGCCGACGTGAAGCAGCGCAGGAAGGAATCGTCGACGGCCGCCGCGGCCGCGTCCTGGAGGAGGGGGGAGACGTCGAGAAGCTCCTCTAGGAGGGAGCCCCCCGCCTGGGACGCCAGGCGGGTCGCCTCCGCCTCCACGTACGCGGCCTCCACTGCCCGCTCCAGGGCGGCCGCGGGCGCGTCGGCACCGGGTGTGCCGGGCGGGGCGGTGGAGGCGGTGGAGGCGGTGGAGGCGGTGGCGGCGCCGTCCGACCGCGACCGGTCGGCCGCGGTGACTGGCGGCGCGGGCGTCGCCGACTTGCTCTTCCCGCCGCCGCCGCTGCAGCCGCCGCCGCCACTCCCGCCGGCTGAGGGCTGCGGTGGGGCTTCCTCGAAGTCCAGGCCCCGCAACTCCACGGAGGACAGCTCCTTGTTGCGCAGCCTGTGTTGACAGGGGAGGAGGAGGGCGGGGGGCGTGAGGGGGGATGGGATGGGGCGGGGTTGGTTCGGGGCGGCAAACGTGCTGCGCCGCGCGCTCTCTCCCTCCTTTTCCTTCCCCACAAATCCATCCCTCAATCATCACCCACTTACCCTAGCATGGGACCAGAAGGCAGGCGACTGGTGGTGGTGGGCCGCCCGGAGGGCGGGGTGGAGCCCGCGCGGGGGGAGGGGGAGGGCATGGCGCCGGGGGGATGAGATCGGGCGCGTTCAACGAGTGTATCATCTCTCGCATCAACAAAATAAAACAGTTTTTTCCCTGCATGTGGGCCCGGGCCCGGCGCCTGGCCGGCACCGCCGCCGTGCGCCACTATGCGGCCGCCGCACCCCCTCCCCGCAATCCGGCTTTCGCCCGCCTGACTGCCGCCGACGTGGCCGCCCTTCAGGCCGCGGCGGGTGGGGAACCGGGCTCCTCAACCAGCGGCGACCATTCCGACCCGGCCCTCACCGCCCTTAACACCGACTGGACGGGCGCCTTCGTGGGCGCCTCCACCCTCGCCCTGCGCCCCGCGTCCGTGGGCGCCGTGTCAGCCATCCTGGCCTACTGCAACGCCCGGCGCCTGGCCGTCGTGCCGCAGGGCGGCAACACCGGCCTGGTGGGCGGCGGCGTCCCCGTCTACGACGAGGTCATCCTGTCGACGTCCCGCCTCGCCCGCGTCCTGGGCGTCGACCCCGACGCGGGCACCCTGACCGCGGAGGCCGGGTGCACCCTGGCGGCCCTGGATGCCGCCGCGGCGGAGCACGGCCTGGGCGCGCCCCTGGACATCGGCGCGCGCGGCTCGTGCGCGGTGGGCGGCAACCTCGCGACCGCGGCTGGGGGCGCGCGCTTCATCCGCCACGGCCCGCTGCGCGCGTCCGTCCTGCAGCTCCAGGCCGTCCTGGCGGACGGGCGCGTCGTGGAGCTGGGCAAGGGCGTCCGCAAGGACAACACGGGCTTCGACCTGAAGCAGCTGCTGGTCGGGTCGGAGGGCTGCCTGGGCGTGATCACGCGCGCCACGCTGGCGGCCGTGCCCCGGCCGCCCGGCCCGCCGGCCACGTCCTTCCTGGCCGTCCCGTCCTGGGCGGCTGCATGCGCATTGCTCGGGCGGGCGCGGCGGGCGTTGGGGGAGTCCCTGGCAGCCTTCGAGTTCCTAGACACGCCGGCACTGGAGATGGCGTTGGTGGAGGTTGGGCGTGGTGGTGGTGGCGGTGGGGCCAGCCGCCTCGCTCCCCACCCGCTCCCGTCCTCGCCCGACCCGCTCTTCATCCTGGTGGAAGCTTCGGGCGCGGAACCCCGCCACGACGCCGAGAAAATGGAGACGTTCCTCGAAGGCGCGCTGGGCGCGGGCGAGGCGAGCGACGGCGTGGCGGCGTCGTCCTCCGCCCAGGCCGCCGCTCTCTGGGCCCTGCGAGAGGGCGCCCCGCTCGCCCTGAAGGCCGCGGGCGGGGCGGTCTACAAGTATGACGTGTCCATCCCCGTCCGGGGCATGTGGGGCGTGGTGGAGGACGCCCGCGCGCGGGTGGCGCAAGCGGCTGGGCCTGCCACGGCCGCCCACCCGCCGCCTCGCGTCATTGCGTACGGCCACCTGGGCGACGGCAACCTCCACCTGAATGTCTCGGCCCCGGGCGGGCGCACGGCAGCGCTGGATGCGGCCCTGGAGCCGTGGGTGTACGAGGCGGTGAGCGCGGCGGGCGGGTCGCTCTCGGCCGAGCACGGGGTGGGCCTCCTCAAGGCGCCCTACCTGGGCCTGGCCCAGCCGCCGGTGGCCATCGCCCTGATGCGGGCCGTCAAGGCCGCCTTTGACCCGCACGGCATCCTGAATCCCTACAAGCTCTTCCCGCCAGAGTGAGAGACTAAGAGAAAAAGTGACAGAGCATTGACAAAAAAAAGAGAAAAAAAAAAAAAGCCTCTTCTAGGTTGAGACCCGTGTTGCTCCAATCACCACTTCACTGCCGCTTGACCACCCCGCCCGCGCACCACGCCGCCGCCGCGCTCCCGCGCTCCTCATACTCGGCTTTGGTCAGGGACCGGGCGGCCCAGGCCGCCGGGTCGGCCGCGAGGGCCGCCCCGCCCGCCCAGGCGACGAGGCCGGGGTGAGGCGGGGCGACCAGGGTCAGGGGGCAGTCGTCGGGGAGCAGGGGCGCCAGCTCCGCCTGGAACCGGGCCGCAAGGCCCGGGCAGGCCGCCCCGCCGCCGACCAACAGCACCCGGCTGGCCAGCAGGGGGCGGAGGTGGGCGGGCGCGGCCGCCAGTGCCGCCGCCGCCGCCTCGGCGACGCCGCCCTGCCCGGACCCCGCGTCGCCCGGGTGGAAGAGTGTCTCGGGGACCAAAAAACGCTCGACGCCCAGGCGGATGACGTTCTCTGCCGGGCCGGCCGGGTTGGCGGCTGCACTGGCGGGCCTTTTCTTACCGGCGGCCGCTCCCGCGGCCGCGGCCACGGCGGCGGCCGCCTGCCGCTCCGCGCGCGACAGGCGGGGCGGCAGCGGGCGGGCAAACCCCGCCCCCCTCACCGTCACCCCGTCCGGCAGCACGTACTCGACGCGCGGGTCCGTGCCGGGCGCGGGGCAGGGATCGATGGGCAGGGGCGGGGCGGACGGGTCGGGCGGTGGAGCGGCGCCAGGCGGCGGCGCCGTGCTGCTCACCCCTCCTCCTTTCCCAGCGGCCGCGCAGTCGGCGGCCGCCCGGAGGGGGTCGGCCGCGACGAACGCGACCCGCTCCTTGACCGCGCCCGCCAGGTGGTTCTCGCCCGCCAAGGAGACGGCCCGGAAAGAGATTGCCTCCCGCAGGAGGGAGGTGAGGGCCTTGCCGCCCAAGTCGACCCGGCGGACGGTGGCCGCCAGCAGGCGCCCGTCGGCGACGGCGGCCGCGGTGGTCGCCGAAAAGCCGACGTCCACCACCAGCCCCGCCCTGCACGCGACCGCCGCGGCAGTCAGGCTGCCCGATGCAGGCCTTTCTTCCGGCGAGGAGAGTGCCCGGGCGGCCAGCTCGCAGGCGGGAGCGATGCACAGGGAGCGCACGCCCAGCTCCTCAAACGCGACCTCCTCGGCCGAGGCGAGGGAGGGCGGCAAGGCCAGTGGGGGCGCGGTCATGAGCAGCCCGCCCGCCTCACCTGCCGCGTCAGCCCGGCCCAGGGCGGCCTTAAAGCCGCGCCCCCACAGGGCGCGCTGCATATCCCAGTTGACGACGTGGCCGCTGCAAAAAGAGATGTGGCAGAGAGAGAATGAATGAATGATGAAAAATCATGATTGATGGATGGATGGATGGATGGATGGATGGATGGATGGATGGATGGAGAGGGTGGTGCAGGAGTGGCGCGCCCCGCTCTCTTCTCTCTCACCGGTCAATGGGCCGCCGCAAGGACACGTGCAAGAACTCTCCAGCCGCATCGATCTCGTCGCCGACTAAAGGGCGCGACGCTTTGGTGACGGCGTTGGTGTAGACGCTGTGTGTGTAGCAAGGGAAGAGGGGAAGAGGAGAGGGGAGGTTGAGACAAAAAAAAAAAAGTCGCGCAGCCGATGAGCTGCGCTCTCTCACTGCCGCCCCCATGCACCCCTCGTTGCTCTCGCTGTTGACAAACTCACAGGCTCGGCTGGGCATTGCCCGCCAGCCCTAGCTTGATTGTGTGGCCGCCATTGTCCAGGACGATGATGCTGCCCATTTTTCTTTCTCGTCACCCGGCCCGCGGACGAGTGAAAATAAAATGAGCGGGCGTGTTCAGTCTGCTTCACACAAAAAAATGCCGACACGCACAACCATGCCACGACCCCACAACAGGGCCTGATGCCGAGGACGTGCCCCTGAGAGGCCTCTGAGCTCTTGTGCTCGTCTGACTCAAATGGCGTCCGCCGCCGCCTGGGCCCCGCCCCGCTCCGCCAGGCACGTCCGGTCGCTCGACGCAGTCGTCGTCGACGCCCGGGCCGTCCGGGCCGCGGCCGAGGCGTTGGGGGGCGCGGGCGAGCCCAGCACCTCAGGCAGGGGTGCTTCACTCCCACCTCTAGACGCTCCTCTGGACGCCTTTTGCGTGGTGTGGGCGGTGAGGGAGGGCGAGGACGCAGAAGGAGCAGAGGCTGCGGCGTGGCATTCGCCGTCGACCTCCTCCTCCTCGCCCTCCGCCCGCCCAACGCCCTGCTGCCCCACCTCTCATCCACCCTTCCGCCTGGCCTGGCTGCACACGAGCGAGGCGGTGCCTCTCCCAGCCCAGGGCGGCCCGCTGAGGTGGGCGAATTTCACGGGCGGCGGGACGCGGGGCCGCCTGCTGGGGAGCGATGATGGCGGCCGGCCCGCCCCCGCCATCCACCTGCACGTCCTCGCCCGCCGGCGGCGGCCAGGCCGCCGACCTCCCGGCGGTGGTGAAACAGGGCGACAGCCTCCTCCTCTCTGTCCCTGGCCGACCGCGCCCGGCCTGAGCGTGGCCCGCCCGGCCCCACCGCACCCGCCTGGAGACCTGCCCGGCGCGTGCGCGTGGTTGGGTGACAATGACAATACTGACCATGCCGCCCCCCACCTCTTCCTGCTTGCGTCCGCGACGCTAGCCCTGGCCGATGGCCGGCACGCCACTCCCCCGGGCGGCCGCACACCCGGCGCCGGCGCCCCGCCCGGCACCATCGTCCTGACGGTGGCGGGGGCCGGGCGGCTGGAATGGCGGCCCAGTGGCGGTGGAGAGGCTGACGCGGGGGCGCCGCCGCCGCCGCCGCTCTCCTCGCCCACGCGTGCACACGCCGGCGATGACGTTGACGATGCGGGCCACCTGGCCGCCCCCTCACGCGGGAACGGGGCGGCTGCTGTGGCTGCGGTCAAAGAGGAGGCGGCGCCCGCTGTGGCGACCTCGACCACCACGACCCCTCAAGCCGACGCGGCCGCTGTCTCGACAGTGCTGGAGGGCCTGCGGTCCGCCGCCCGTCGCTTAGCTGCTGCTCGCGCCGCAGCCGCCGCGGGCGCCGCAGCCGTGGAGGCGGAGCTGAGGAAGGGCGAGGCCGGAGGAGGCGCTGCTGCGGCTCAGCAGCATTCCGCCCTCGCTGCCGCGACCGCCTCCTCTGCCGCCGCCGCCGGCGCGGGTGCCGCCCGGGCGGCCCGCCTGCGGTCGGCCACGGCTGCTGTGCGGGCTGGGGCGACCGCCCGGGCGACCGCCCTGGCCTCAGCCCTGCGTGGCCTGGCGGCCGCACGCGCCCAGCTCGGCGCCGCGGCGGACACCACCGCCGCCCGCCTGCACCGGGCGGCCCTAGGAGGCGCGACCCGAGCCCTGGCCGCCCGGCGTGCGGCGTTGGTAGCCGCCACGGGTGACGCCCTCGCGGTCGGCACCACCTCCTCCACCCCCGTCAACACGGAGGAAGAGGGGTCGGGCGCCGCCTCCACGCCCTGGGCACGCCTGGAGGCGGGGTGGTCTGGCGGGGTGGGCGCTGCTGGGGATGGGGGTGGGGGGCGGGGTGGCTCCTCGGTCTCCGGCAGCGAGGGCGGCCCGGCTCCCCCCGCCTCTTCATCCGCGCGCAGCCTGGCGGGCTGGCTGTTTGGGGGGGGTGGGGGCGGGCCCCCGTCCGTCGCGGGGTCGGGCGGCGGTGGCGACGGTGGGTCAACCACCCCGCCACCCACCGCCACTGCCCGCCCTCGCGCCCACCCGCCGCCCCGCTTCACCATTGGTGGCCTGCCTTTGGACCCCGGCATCGCCCGGGCCTGGTCGGGCGGGCCTTCAGGGCGTGCCAAGATTGCGGGCACGGCGGCGGAGCTGCGTGAGCGGGCCCGGGCGGACGCCGCGGCGCTGGGCGCGGCCGCCGCGCTGACGGCGGCCGCCGCGTCCGCGCTGGGCATCCCGCTCCGCCACCCCCTCGCCTGCGCCGGCCCCCGGTCCGCCGTCCTGGCGACCGCCCCGCCCGCGGGCACCGCCCGGGGCCGGTGCGATGAGGGGCGCGGGGACGCGGTCGGGGCGGCGGTCCTGCTGCCGGGCGCCCTGCCGCCGGGGCAGCAGAGGCCGCGGCTGGGGGCCGGGAGCGGGGGCGGCACCAGTGCCGCCGCCCTGTCGGCCCCGTCCTCCTCCTCGCCCGCCGCCGTCGCCGCCGCGGCCGCCCTGACGGGGGAGGGAGCGTTCCCGCTCTGGCCCCCTGGTGACGGTGGCAGCAGCACGGCCGTGGTGAGCGGGGCGGCGGCGGCGGCAGCCGTTTCCCCCACCTCCACCACCACCGCCGCCGGCCTCACGCCCTACCCGCCGCCCCTGCCCACCTCCTCCGATCCGGCCCGCTTCGCTTACGGCGTCTTCCTGCTGGCCCGGGACGTGCACCAGGTGTTGGACGCGCTGGGGCTGGCGCCCCCGCCCCAGCCGGGGGCGGTGCTGGACGCGCTCGTGCGCATCGTCGCCCTCGCTCGCCAGGGGCGGGGAGGGTGATAGTTGTTGTTTTTTGTTTTTTGTTTTTTATCACAGCAAGTCCGCAAAGAAGTTGCCTTCGCCTGGGTGGGCCTTGGCGGCGGGGCGGGCGGCGCCGCCCTCCTCCTCCTCCTCCTCCCCCTCCTCGCCGTCATCCTCACTGCTGCCGCCCCCGCCGCCCTGCCTGTTCTTCCGCTTGCGCGCCTGCTTGGCCCCGCTCACGACCCCGCCCGCCCCCGCGGCCGCGCCCGCCAGCGCCACCCCATCCCACGCGCGCAGCTCCCGGCACGCCATGGCAATGGTGGCCACGATGACGGGGGCAGCTGGCGAGCCGCCAGCGGTGTTGCCGACCGCCACGGCCTCCAGCGCCCGGACGGCGGCCTTGGAGGAGCGGCCGCCAGGGGCCGCCTGCCCGCCGTGCGCGCCTGCCACACTGAACGCCACGCCCGTCGGCAGGATGCCTAGCACCCGCAACGCCCCGTCATCACAGGCGGCGAGGAGGGCGTCCGGCAGGCTGGGAATGCCGGGCAGGTGCGCCAAGCCCTCAATGGAGGGGCGGGAGGTGGAGGAGGAGGAAGGCGAGGAGGAGACCGCCCCGCGGGGGAGCGGCCACCGGTCGGAACACCCGGCCCAGTGCCCCCACGACCAGAGCGACACCACGCCGCCCACGCTGCCGGAGACGACCTTCCGCCCCCCGCGGGCCAGGGCCAGGCTGCTCAGTTCGTCCTCGTCCGGGTCGGACCGGGCGGCCACCCTCCCCGTGCGGAGGTCGGTGACGGCGAGGACGCCATCGCCGCCCGCTGACATGGCGGTGCCCGCGCCGGGCGCGGCCAGCAGCGCCGTCACGTCGGCCCCGCCCGCGTGCACGCCCGCGACGGCCAGGGCGGGCTTGGAAGATCGCGGGTCCCACAGGACGACACCCCCCGCCTCATCGCCCGCCAGGAAGGAGGCGGGCGGGAGCGGGGCCGGGCCGCCTGGGGTGCCCGGCGCGGCCGCGCCTGGGCCGGCCGCGGGGGCGAGGCGGGTGATGGGAGCGCCCGGCGACGCCGCATCCAGCAGCCGCCCGCTGAGCCTCCCTGTCGCCACGTCCAGGCTGACCAGGCTGCCCGCGGCGCAGGCGGAGTAGAGGGCGGTGGAGCCGGCCGCGAAGCAGAGGGCGCGGCAGGGGTCGGCGTGGGCGCGGACGGAGAGGGTTGGCGTTGCCGAGGGTTGTGCGCCTGCACTGCCTCCAAATTCTGGCGTCCAGCCGACCAGGCGCCCCGTGACCAGGCCGGCGATGGCAAGCGGGGCTGACGGACAGGCGGCACATGCCTGTATAGTTGTGAGGAAAGGCGTGCGTGGGCGTGAGGCGGGCGGAGAAGAGACGCACACATGCGGCTAGCCGCCGCGACGAAACCGTCGTCTTGTCAATTGTCTCTCGCAAACCACAGCTACCCCTCCCCCATCCCCCACTCACCGTCGGCTGGGCGGGCAGGCCCAGGATGGCCGCATCGAAGGCGGTGACCATGGTGCGTGTGATGAAACTAGCGTGGACTGCAACGAGAAGTCAAATGAACGTTTTGTGCCAACCTCGGCCCCGCTCTCTTAAATGCATGCACTCGTCCCTCTTTTACAGCTCCGTCTTGGCCTTATCGCACGCCGCGCCCTTCTTGAAGTAGGCGGTCCACAAAATTCAATCTCTCTCGACCTCAACTCGTCTCATCACAAAAATTCAATCTCTCTCACTCCCCAGCCCCTCCCGGCGCCCGCGCCCGCCACCACCCGGCCAGGGCCGACCCGATCAGCGAGTGCACGCACGCCGAGATCGCGCCGGGCGCGCCCACGCCCGCCAGGGCTGGCCAAGCCTGGGCCGAGAGGACGGCCGCCAGTGCCGAATTTTGCATTCCGGTCTCGATGGAGGCCGTCCGGGCCGCTCTCTCGGGCATCCCCAAGAGGCGAGCGCCGCCATACCCGGACGCGAAGCCGAGCAAGTGCAGGCAGACGACGGCCGCCACGGTGCGGGCGCCGATGCCGACGGCGAGGGCTGGGGCGGAGGTGGCGAGCACGGCTCCACAGACGAGGACGGTCGCGGCCACGGCGGCCAGCGGGGCGAACGGCGCGACTCGGGCGACGCCTGAAGGCCAGGCCCAGGCCAGGAACGCGCCGGCCGTCAAGGGCGCGAGGACGACGGACGCGGTGGAGGCGACGAGCGCGCCCGCGTCCAGGGGCACGGCCGCCCCGGCCAGGGCTTTCGCAAAGAAGGGCGTCGCGAGGGGGGCCAGCAACGTGGATACGGTCGTCATCGCGACCGACAGCGGCACGTCCGCCCGGGCGATGAAGGCGACGACGTTGGAGGCGACGCCACCCGGGCAGGCCGCAACCATCAACAAGCCGGCGGCCGCGGCGGGGGGCAGGTTGAAGGCGCGCGCGACAGCCCACCCGGCCGCCGGCATGAGCGTGTACTGGAGGGCCGCGCCCTGGAGCACGCGCGTGGGTGAAGCGGCGATGGCCCTCAAGTCTGCCGGCCGCAGGGTGGTGCCCATGAGGCCCATCGTCAGGGCCAGGGCGGGCGTGACGGACGGGGCAAACCAGGTGAAGGCGGGGGGGTGGCGGACGGCCACGGCGGCGCCCGCGGCGAGGTAGAGGGGGAAGTAGGAGGCGGCCGCGCCAGCAAGGTCGCCTAGGCGGGTCTCTAGAGGGGGGAGGCGAGGAGGGAAGGAAGGGTCGCCGGCGGCCGCGGTGGCACGCGGGTGGAGGACGCAGCCGCGGCGGCGCGGCGGCGTGCGACGCGGGCAGCGGTGGGGTGCTACGCCCAGGGCACGCCCTGGCCTGCTCACAGCACGTGCGGTCAGTGGCATCCTCAATGCAGCCGTGCCGGGCGGGAGGCGGGAGGCGGGGAGAGAAATGAATGAATTGATGCCAACCTGAGCTAGGCGCTCGCGACCTGCCCCCCCCCCCCTTCCTCTCCTCCCTCACGCACTCGCTCAGGTTGGCCAGCGGCGTGGGAGAAGAAAGTGAGCTCATCAATACAAGCAAAACTCCCTCTTGCCATTATCCCAACCCGCCCTGGAACTCGCCACGAAGCAGAGCTTGGCAACCCCCGTTCTCTCTCTCCTTTCATTCAACCCACCACACTCGACGTCAGCGCGTGCGCCGCCAAAAAGGCCGCGCACCAGGGCACGTACGCCCCCCCACCCGCCACCGCGGACACCAAACCCGGCCCCGGACATATGCCGCCCACGCCCCAGCCCGCGCCAAACAGGACGGCCCCGCCCAACAGGCGCCCGTCCACGGCCGTCTTGGAGGGCAGGCTGTAGCAGGACGCGCAGGCGGGCTTGGTGGCGCCACCACCCCGCATTTTCCCCAGCACCCGCTGGAAGACAGGGACGGAGACGGCCAGGGCGCCCGCCATGACGACGCCCAGGCTCGCATCCCACCCGCCCGGGGCCAAGGGCGTTAAAAAGGCGATCACTTTCGCGGGGCGCAGCATGCCCGACACTCCCAGGCCCAGGGCAAAGAGCCCGCCGACCGCTGCTTCGGACACGAGCTCGCCCGCCGCCGGGCGGGCCCGGCCGGCGAGGGCCAGGGCGGCCAGGGTCCCGACAGCCGCGGCGAGCAGGCGCGCGGCGGCCGCGACCGCGCCGACAGCTGGTGCGGCGTGCGGGGCGAGGGCCAGCCCTGCCGCGCCCGTCGCCGCCGCGCCGGCCAGGCCCACGGCAGCGCGGGCGCCAGACGCGGCCGCGGCGACCGCACCGCACGCCATCATGACGCCGGTGAACGCGGCGGACCGGCCCGAGAGGCGGGCATTGCCGCAGATGCCGTGGCCGGACGTGCAGCCACCGCCCAGGGCGGAGCCGACGCCCACCAGCGCGCCCGCGCTGAGCGCGCGGGCGAGGGTGAAGGAGGCCGGCAGGGTCTGTAGGGCGGAGGCGGGCAGGGCGAGCGCGCCCGCGCCCAGCAGGCCCGCCGTGAAGGCGATGCGGGGAGCGTCGAAGGACCCACGGGCCAGGCCGCCCGCGATGCCGCTGATCCCCAGGACGCGGCCGTTGAGGGCGAGGCGGCCGGCGGCAGCTGAGTGGGGAGGAAGAAGGTTTGATTGGAGAGATGAGGCAGGGGGGGGGGGGGCGACGCGCGGTCTCTGGGCATTGATTTTTCTCGCGCCACTCTCTCGCACCTGCACCCAGGGTCAGCCCACCCAAGAGCGCCGTCTCAGGAGTAAATACAGCGGCGGCGATAGACATGGGATGAGGTGGGCGTTGAGGTGGCGGAACGGGGCACGCGTATTTAGGAAAGAAGAAGTGCGCAAAGCCTCGCCTCATGCAAAATGAAAATGTATGGGATGGGATTTTGTTGTTGTTGTGCGTTGTTTGATGCGTACGTGTGAGCCCGGGTGAGTGCCCACGCCCGCGCAGGCACAACCTCGCGCGTGCAGCCTGCACGGCATCAGCTTGAGAGAGGGAGAGAGGAGAGAGTGTGCGGTGCTCCTTGTTATGTTTTGTTGAAAAAACGGTAGAGAGTATTCATCGCCACACACACCTTTCACTGACTCTCTCCGCACACGCAGCACACACGCACACGCACCAAAGCAGCAGCAGCAGCAGTCGAAGGAGGGATAAAATCGTTTTTTTTAGAGGGGAAATAGAAGCGGGGGGGTGGGTGGAGGTGGGGGGGCGCGCCTCCCAACCCCGCTCTCCACACACGGGAACGCGCGCGCATTTTTTTGCTCTCTTCTTGCCGCCTCCGTGCACGCACGCGTTTTCACTTGCGCATCGCGCCCCGGTCCGCCCGGACCAGCATTTTGCGGCCCTCCAGCTCCCGGTCGTGCAGGGCGGCGACGGCCGCCTCTGCGACGGACGGCGAGGCAAACTCGACGATCCCATACCCCCGCGACTTGCCGGCCGCGTTGGCGGGGACGTCCGCGCGGACGACCTCGCCCACGCTGGCGCAGAAGGCGTGCAGGGTTTCGGCGGTGGTGGTGAAGGGCAGGTTGCCGACAAAGATGGCGGCGTCGGAGGGCGGGGCCGCCGGCGCGGCGGGCGCGCGGTCGCGGGAGCGGGTGCGGTCGCGGCCGCCGCCGCCGCCGCCGCCGCCGCCGCCGCGCCCGGCCGCCCGGCCGCCGCGGTCACCCCGGTCGGGCAGGACGCCCACTAGGTCCCGGTCCTCCCGGTCCTCCCGCACGCACAGGGGGCGGCCGCCCAGGAGCGAATCGTGCAGCTTCAGGATGGCGGCCGCCGCGTCCTCTGGGCGCTCAAACTCGACGATGCCGCACCCCTTGGACCGGCCGTCCCGGGACATGACGTTGGAGTGGACGACTGAACGAAGAGAATAGGAGGGGAGGAAAGAGAGAGAGTGAGAAATGAAACAAATGGCGGCCGTGCACGTGCTCTCTTCTTTCCAGTGCGAGAGGTTGGACGCTTCCGGCGCGGGGCGCTTGTGCGCCGCCGCCCCATGGCGGCCTCTCTCTCTCTCTCTCTTTTTGTCTTTCTCCTCCCTCCGAAAATCTTACCCGACCCCACTTGGCGGAAGTGGTCCTTCAGCTCCTGCCAGGTCGTCCGGTAGGACAGGTTGGAGACGTATACCCGGCGGGCGACGGTGATGACCTCCTCTGTGAAAATGATGGGGAGGAGAGCGCACGTTTTTTTTTTCCCCCGTGAGAGGACGATCTGCGCAATCCTCACCTCCGTGCCGCCGTGCCTGCCGCGCCAGTCTCGCCCCTGCCCACCCCGTCGACAGCCAGGCCAGGTCATGGTGGCTTCCTGGGGGGTGGCGTGCGTGGCTCCCGTCCTCCTCCCTACTCACCACCGCGGTCGTTGGTCGCACCGCGCGTCGCGGCCGCCCGGGCGGGCGACGCGCCGCGGGGGGCGGCCGCCTTCTTCTCGGCGATCAGGTCGTCCAGGGACATGGCCAGCTTGGTGTCGACGTCAGCCATTTTGAGTGGGTGTGGGCGTGTTTGTTGGGAAGGTTTGAGTGAGTGGGGGGGGAAGTGGGCGGGGAGAAAAATGGAGTGAGTTGAGGTGAGAGAGTGGCGGCCCCCTTCTCGTCTCTCCGTGCCTCCCTTCTCTTCAACCACAACCTCGCGCCCCTTCCTCTCCCACACACGCCCCGTCCTTCCTGTCGACATGGCCGACGCCGCCCCATCCCTATCACCCCCAGCCGGCCTCACCCTCCACCTGTGGCGGTCGTCACGGGCACGCCCTGGGAAGGGTAGGGGCGGAGGCGGAGGGAGGACGAAACAGGAGGGCGCTCAGACCTCGCGGGCCCCAACCCTCGCGGAGCGCGCCCGTTGCTCTTCCAGCAGCGACGACGCCGACGATGCCGGCAGCGGGCACGGCGACAGCGACGCGTCCGCCTCCTCCTCCTCCTCCTCGTCGTCCCCGTCTCTGGACGGGTGGGGCGGGTCCCGGCCGGGCGTCGCCCGGCCTGCCCCCTCGCACGCCCAGCCTCCACTCTCTTCTCTGACTACAGCTACGTCTGTGCTTGGTCGCTGGTTCTCGGGCGAGGCGGCCCGCTTCAACGCCGCGCACGGCGCCTGCCCGCCGTCCACCACCGCCACGGCCTCCGAGGAGGAGTTCATCGCCCTGGCGTCCCGCCGGGCGCGGGCCCTTTGCGGGGCGGCCATGGGCGGCGTGGTCGAGTTGGTGCGAGTGGCGGGTGGCAGTGGCGGCCACCAGGCCCGCCTGGCTGCCGCGGTCTGGCGGGCGGGCTCCCGGGCGGCCGCCGACGCGGTGGAGGCCCTGACGTCCCGGGCGATGTCCTGGCGGGACCGGGCCCTGGCGGCGGAGCGGGTGTTGGAGGCGCACAGCGGTGGGGTTGGGCCGGCGGCCGCAGCAGTAGGCGAGCGCCGGCGGCCCGCCTCACGCCTGCCCACAACTGGACGGCGGCCTTCTCTCTTCCCCACCGGTCCACCCGGCCCTGGCGCGCCGCTGCCGCCGCCATCCCTGCCAGCTCTAGGGGAGGGCGAGGGGGATGATGGCGACACCGACCGGGCTGCCGCCCTCGCGGCCGCCGCCGCGGAGGTGCGGGCCCTGACCGCGCGCCTGGCAGCGGCCGAGGCGGGCGCAGACGCGGCCGTGGACGCGCTGTCCCGGGCGGACGCCGCCGAGGCGGCCGCGTCGGACGCCCTGGCCCGCCTGGGCGCCCGCACGCCCCGCCCGGACCCACCCGTTACGGGCGCTGGTGTGCGCGCGCTTGTCAGCGCGGGCGCCGCCGGCGCGGGCCCCGCTGTCGCGGCGGCGGTGCGCGCGTGCCGGGGGTGGGCCGCGCGCGACACGGCCGCCCTCCTCCTGGGCGACGACGCGGCCGGGTCCACCCGGGGCGCGGCCTTCACCAACCCAGACGCACTGGGGTGCCTCCACACCGCTTGGAAGGCTGGCACTGTGAGCCTGTCAGCCGTCGCCGCGGCCCTGGACTCCAAGGGCGGCGGTGGCCGCCCCGCCCTGGCCACCGCCCTCCCGCCCGGCTCGCCGCACGGCGCCTGGCTGGAAGGCCGGGCGGGGGCGGGGCTGGGCGGCGCCCGCGCGGACGCCCTGGCCCTGTTCTTGTGCGGTTGCGATGGGAAGGGTCGGCCTGTGCCGGTGGAGGTGTACGGGACGGTGCCGGTGCGTGTGTGTGGATGTTGTGGGGGCGGAGATAAAGGGCCCAGAGAAACGGAGAGAAACAAAATGCCAACACTTTTCACTCACACTCTCTCTGAACACACCACCCCTTCTCTAGTCCGCCGACGATGGCGCCGTGGAGCGGGCTGTCTTGGAAGGGACCGCCCCCACCGCCGACCGGGTGGCCCGTCTGGAGAAAGAAGTCGCCCGCCTGACGGCGGCATTGGAAACGGTCGGCCAGAGTGGCGGGAGTGGTGGGTCCGCGGCCGCCATGGTTGCGGCCGCCCTGGCGGGCGAGGACGTGGCGGCGGTGGTGGCCGCCGCCGCCCAAGGACATAAGGGTGATAAGAGTGCAAACTCAGCCCCTTTGTCCACGTCCACGACTTTTGCCCGCTCAGCCCTTGCCCCGGGCCTGGAAACCTTCCTGGCGGCCCTGGAAGCGTCCGCAGCGGAGGCCGGGTCAGCCGAAGCCGCGGAGCCCGCCTGGCGTGGCGGGTTCCCGCCGCTGGGCACGGGCCCGGCCATTCCACGCCTGCTGCGCGCGGTCGGGCCCACCCGCATCCGCAACAAGACCCTGTCTAAACGGGAGACAGAACGGACTGTGAAGGAGGTGTGGAAGGAGCGCGAGGCGGCCGCGGCGGCGGGCGCGGCCGCGGCGCGGGAGCCGTTGATTGAGTTCCTGTACGCGCACCTGCAGAAAAAGGTCGGCATTCCGGCGGCGGTGGTAGAGGTGAGTGGAAATGGAAGGAAAGAGGAGAGAGGCGCCGACGGTGGCGCGCGCACTCAAAACCCACTCTCGCTCTCTCCAGTTTCCATCCATCCATCCTCAAAGACACACACCCATTTTTTTCATCAGGCCGGCTACAACCTGATTTACGGGCTGTGGAAGTACCGGTGGGACGCAGATTGCGAGCTGTTCTTGGCCGTCCTGTCAGGGCGGGTGCGGGAGGATGTGAAGGCGGCGCAGGCGGAACTGCAGGCCGACCTGGTGGGGATGCTGGCCGCCGTGGAGCGGGTGGTCGGTGGTGGTGGTGGTGGTGGTGGGAGCGGGTCGCCTGCAGCGCCGCCTGGCGCTGCCGCCCCTCCCGGCACCCTGCCCAAAGCCGTCATCCGGGATGCCTTGCGCGCCTACTATCGTGTCGGCTCGCCCGGCGGCAAGACCGCCCCACGCTTCGACGCCCTCCTGCAAGCGCTGGACGCGGTCGCAGCGGGCGGGCCGGCCATTCGCGTCCTCCACGCCTCCCTGTTTGCCGAGGATCGGGAGTACAACCAGGGCGAGTTTGCGGAGGCGGTCCGGGACCAGGCCCTGGCGGAACGCCTGGAATTCTTTGGCGAGGTGGAGCGGGCGCTGGCGGCCCGGGTGGCGGGGCGGGAGGGTGGCGGCAGTGGCGGTGGCGGCCCCGCCACCACCACCCCTGTCTCTTTGTCCACCGCCGTCGTCTCCCGGGCCGACGTCGCCGCGGCCTTGCAAGCCTGCGATGCCGGTCTATCGTCCAAAGCCGCCTGGGACCGGGCGAACGATGCCTTTGAGCCGGGCGTCGTCAACGCGCCGGGCGACGCACTCATGCTGCGCCTGCGGGCGGGGACGGGGCGCCGCCTGCGCGCGTCGTCGGCGTCGTCGGGGGCTGGAGGGTCCGTCTTTGGTGGTGGTGGCGGTGGCGGGGGGAGCGTGAGCAGTGGTGGTGGTGGTGGTGGGTCCATCATGGCCCGGGGCGGGCGGGGCGGGGCGGGCCTGCTGCCCAGGAAGGGGCCGGGCAGTGGTGGCGGCCCTCGGCTGTCTTTGGCGGCCCAGGCGGCGGTCGAAGCCGTGCGGGCAGCGTCGTCCCTGCCCCGGCCTGCGGGGCCGCGGGCCAGTGTCATGCCGCCTGCTGCTGGTTGATCGACGATGAGAAATACAAAGAGAAAAAAACAGGCTACACGAAGAAAGGGGAAAGGGAAAAAAGGGGAGTAGGGGAGAGGCATCTACACGAAGAAAGGGGAAAGGGAAAAAAGGGGAGAAGGGGAGAGGCATCAAGGCAATGAAACTAAGGACCATGAAGAAGCACGCAAACGCTCGCCTCTCTACTCATCTGAACCCGTCCCGACCAGGAAGCGCCTGGCAGGGCCACCACTGGCGGGCGAGGATGGTGGAGAAGCAGAGTCAGGGGGTGGAGGGGTAGGGGCAGGCGCACCAGTGGCCGCAGCCCGTCGGCCGCGCCGGCCCCTCCGCCGCGCTGCGCCGACTGCTGCCCACCCGCCGCCTGCCATGACCGCCAAGCCAGCCACACTCCCAAGCCCAGCCGCTAGCTTCTTCCGCCGCGCAGCTACCGCCACGGCCCGCGGCACGGACTCGATCGCGGTGGGCGGCCGCGCCGCCGACGGCGTGGCGTGGGCGCCCAGGGCAGCCGTCGTGCGACCAAAAAACTTGTCCGGGTCGGCGGCCATGGCCAAAAGATTCGCGTCCGCGGACAGGAAGGCAAGGGCGGCCGCCGCGGCCACCGGGTCTTCCTCCTGAACGTCAGGGGGCGAGGCGGTGGGAGCTACAGCATCAGGGGCGTCCGGGCCGGGGGCGGGCGTGGGTGGCACCGCTGCAGAAGCTGGCGCGCCCGCCTGGGTTGCCAGGGCCGCCGTCACGTTGACGGCCAGGACCCGCCGCGACACCGCCACCACGGGCGACACCGACACATCGCCCGGCGCGCACGCAAACGCGGACGCGGTATCCGCGGCGATGAGGCGACCAATCACGCTGCCCGGGCTGCCATCCACGCCCGCCCGGCGGGGCACGTCGCCCAGGGCAGCGCCCGTGAGGAACAGCTCAAAGGAGACGACCAGGGCGGGCGTGGCGTCCGGGTCCAGCGTGCGCCGGGCCGGGTCGCCGCATCTGACCGCCCCCGGCGCGAGGGCGGTCGTGTTGGGCGGGCAGGGGCTGCACAGCCGGGCGCCGGGGGTGGGCGAGAAGGAGCCAGGGACGCAGGGCGCACACCTGTCGGCGCCCCACCCCCGGGAGAACGAGCCAGGTGGGCAGGGCGTGCAGGCCGGGGCGGCGGGCCCGCTGGCGGCGGTCCCCGGCGGGCACAGCCCACAGGACGGGGAGTTAATGACTGGGGAAGCCCGCCCAGCCGGGCAGCGCGCACAGCGGGCGGAAAGGAGAGCAGGGGAGGCGGGGGTGGCGGACGGCGGCGCAAGGTGAGGGGGCGGCAGCAGTGCGTGAGGAGGAGGGGCCGCCGTCCCATTGTTGGCCGCCTCCTCCTCTCTCTCCAGGGCCAGCGCGTACGCGGCCGCCGTCACGCCATCCTCGGCCGTCACCACGATCGGAACATGGACGCGCTGGCCCGGCCGCAGGGAACCCACGCCCACGATGCCAGGGGTGGTTGAAGAAGAAGAGGAAAGGGAGGAGGGCCGGTCGTCCACCTCGCCCAGCACGCGCCCGCCCACCTCCAGCGTCACCCCGGCCACGCCGGACGCGGCCAGCCTGGGCAAGAACTGGACGCTCTCCGCGGAGGCGGGCAGGGTGAGAAGCAGGGGCTCGGCGGGCGAGCAGGCCCGGGAGGCCGGGTCCGTGTCGGAGCACAGCAGCAGCAGCTTGGTGGGGGTGGTCGAAAACGAGGGCGATATTTGTGACGACCTGTCAAGAGCCGTGTTGACGCGCAGCTCGGCCAGGCGGGCATGCCCCTCCTCCGCCAACCTGACCACCGTCAACCACAGGGTAGGCGGCGGCGGTGGGGATGAAGAAGAGGAAGGCGTGGCCGCTGCGTGGCCGCCTCCCACTCCCCAGCCCCACCCACTCAGGAGGCGGGCGGCCGACGCGCGCGCGGCCTGGGCAAAGCCGCCGCCGCCGCCGTCGCCACCGGCCACCGAGCGAGGTTGGGGGTGGTGGCGCCATACCCGCGGGTCTCCCGCGGGAGTGACCACGACCGCAAACTCGTTTTGGCCCGGGGACAGCGGCAGGGTCCAGGGGCGGCCACCGGAGGCGGCGCACCAGGAGGAGGCGGGCGAGCTGTGCAACCGCCGCCGGCCGGCAACGCGGGCGTCCGCCCCGCCCGCGGCCGCCCCGTCCACCGTCGCCGCAATCACGGCAGCCATAGCGGTAGCCATGGCGACCGGCTCGCCGCCCGCGCTCACCAGGGGCGTGCCCTCGCCATCTAACACCTCAATGCCCGACCCAGGAATGGCCGGCGCCAGGCACAGCACAGCCACCTCCACGCCCGCCGGCACGGTCGCGCCGAGCTCCAAGCTCCAAGCCACGGTGGACAGGGTGGCAGCAGACCCGACTCCACCAGTGCTTGTGTCATCCGCGCCTGAGAGCGTCACGGGCAGGGGTGGGGCGGCGGCGACGCCGGGTGGGGCGGCCTGGAGCGCGAGCACGCTCAAACCCGCCGCGGCCGCGGCCGCGGACGTGCGGGCGGTGCCACTGACGCCCATTCCTACACCCGCCGGGCTCGCCGCTGAGCCGTCAAAGCTGGCATCCTCGGCGTCGCGGGCAGCGGCGGCCTTGCCGCCGCCCGCGTCCGCCCAGCCGGGCGGGCACTCGCCGGGGCGGACACCCAACAGGGTGAGCGCAGGCGCCCGGCCCAGGCTGGACACCACCTCCGGCCGCACCGCCCACGAGCGCACCAGCCTGACGTCCAGGGTCACAGACGCGTGCGGTGGGACGTCCTTCCAGGCGATGGGTGGCAGGGTCAAGGTCACGGAGGAGGAAAAGGAGGAGGAGGAGGAGGAGGAGGCGGGCGTGACCGTGGCAAACCCACGCACGACCCCACCCACCCCGACCGTGTCCGCCCCGAAAAAGGGGCCCGCATCACCGGACCGGGGGACCAGCTCGTAGGCGATGTGGATAGGGAGTGGGGCGGGCGGGGGTGGGCCGGTAAGCTCGACGGTGAACGACGGCGGCGACGCACCTGCTGCTTTCTCCTCTCCAGGCGCCGGGCGGGCGAGGACGAGAGGAGGGGAAGACACACGCGCGGCCCGCCGCCAGGCGGCCCGGGAAGAGCCAGGCGGCACGATTACCACTTCTGCGGGCGGCGTGCCTGGCAGGACAGACGGCAGACAGGACGCGGGCGTCGCCGTCACGACGATGGCGCAGGTCGCGCACAGCGGGCGAGCGGGCGAGAGCGAGACGGCCGCGCTCGCGCGGTGGGGAGTCGCGCCGCCGCCTCCCCAGGCCAGGGCGGGCGGGGAGACGGCCACCGCCGGCGCTGCCCCCAGCCCTGCCCATCCGTACATGGCAGCGGTCAGGGAGGCGGTCACACCGGCGGGCGGCAGCGCCGCGTGGCCGCTCAGCTCGAAGCTGACGGGCCACCAGGCAGTGGCTGTGGTCGTGTTTCCACCAGCAGCAGTAGGCACGAGCACGAGGGCCGGCGCCGGGGCCAGGTCGGGCCCGCCCACCTCCACGGCGACACCACCACCGCCGCCGCCAATACTCCCTCGGCTGGCGGGCGGGTCAGTGGCAAAGAGTCGGCCGTCCAGGGAGAGGGCGACCGGGTGGCGGCCAGTGCGGAGGGAGGGCGGCGTGGTTGTGGTTACTGAGGGCGTCGTCGCCGTCAGGGCCCGCCCGCCTGCCGCCCAGGTGGCGGGCAGGTCGACGTCAGACCCGCCCACCCCTGCCCCCACCAGACGAATGAGAGGAGACGGAAACGCAAGCGCCAGGGCGGCCTCCGCGTCGGCGTCGGTGGAGGGCAGTGGCATTGAGGTTGATGGTTTCCCGCCTCCTTCCTTCTTCACCGCCGCGCCGCCCCACGGCGCTGGGCGGCGGTCCAGGAAGACGGAGACCGCCAAGCCGCCCGCGTCCACCACGGACCCACGCGGCAGAGCCGACGGTGCGATCGCGGTGGGCACAGCGTCAGGAACGAAGGTGAAGGTGAAGGGCTGCTGATGCGGCGGCTGAGCAGGTGCGCCCTCGCTCATCCCACCGACCTCCACGGCGGCGACGCACCCGCCCGGGGCGGTCAGGCTGATCTTCACCCGGCTCGCGGTCAAAGGAGCTCCACCGCGAGCAATGCGCAAGTCCCAGGGCGGTGCCTCACAGGCCGCGTCCCAGGGGCCGCCGCCGTCGGCGGTCGGCGACGGGCGGAGTGGGAGGGAGGTGGTCGCAGAGGCGCGCCGGCCAAACGCGCACGCGACGCCCGTGGTGTCGCCGGCGAGGGCCGCGAGGGCGGGGCCCGTCACGGTCACCAGCGTGCCGCCAGAGGCAGGGCCCGCGGGTGGAGCGGTCGCGGCAGCGGTCGCGGCGAAGGGCGCGGGCGGGCCGGACGGGAGGGCGAGCAACACAGGCAGCGCCGGCCTGACCTCGTCCTCCCCTCCCGCTCCTCCCTCAGCCGCCTCCTCCCGCCGCCACACTAGGGCCGGCGCGACGTCGGCGGGCACCCGACTGGGCCGGACACACGCGTACCAGGCAACCTGTCCGCCGCGGTGCGGGTCTTGTGGCGGCGATGGCGACGGCGCGGCCGGCGCCAGGGGCCAGGCGCGGACTTCGGCCAGCAGCCCCGCAGCCACAGCCGCGCCCGCGCGGGACCGCCGGTCGGTGGCGGCGGCCGGGCCGTCCAGCAGGGCGGCCAGGGCGGTGGTGGAGTTGATGATGGTGGGGGCGTCTCCTGCTAATGAGTACGCCTCCACATCATCAGGCACGCCCACGGAGGACGGCGCGCTGAGGCCGCGTTCGGCCTAGGGAGACGGAGAGGGGACGGGGGAGAGAGGCGGCGCGGTCGTGAGTGAGAATGGGAGGTCGGGGGATCGGAAGGGCGGGAGCCGCGAGATTTTTTCTTTCACTCCGCAACCCCCCTCTCTCTCTCTCACCATCGCCCGGCGCAGGGCTTCCAAGCCTTCGACTGTCATGAATCTGCACACGGTCGCAAGGTGAGGTGGCGGCGGAAAGGTCCCACCACCGCTCGGCCCGCTTCTCCGGACGGCCAGGACGAGCGAGCGCGCGGTTTTGGTCGGCGTGCCTTCGGCCGCGGTGGGGCGGCAGCTGGTGAAGGTGGCGACTATGTGGGCCGCGGGGGCGATGGACGCAGGACTGTAGGCGACCTGGCCGGCCGCCAACAAGCACAGGGCGAGCCATGATGCCGCCAGGGCGGCGGCGAGGCCGGGCGTTGACATGGGGGGGGGCGCGTTTTGAGGTGTGCTCGGCCTTTTCTCTCCAACCTCTCAGGGTTACCACCATCAACAACACCGCCGACCTGCTCCATCCGCCACACCTGCCACCCCCAAAAACAGCCACACGTTACTTGCGTGTGCCGCCAGGGCTGCCACCCAGGTCACGACGTGTGCACCCCACACCCCTCCCCCCCGCACCTCCAACCGGTGCGCAGCAACCAACCAGGCTGCTTGTGATAAAACCCAGGCGGCGAGGGCGGAGCCCAGGCGGCGGCGGCGGCTGGCCGCCTTTTGGCCACCACCACCCCACCGCCGAGCCAGCTCAACGGCTGAGGTCGGCAGCAGCGCCCCAAACCACAACCAGTACTGAGCTGTGACGACGCGGTTGAGCGAAACAAGCCCCAGGGCCTGCAAGGCCGCCGCGGTCGCGGGCGTGGCGGGCCCGAGGGCGAGGCCGGCCGCGACGACGACCGCGGCCTGGCAGGGCAGGCTCAGGCGGCGCGTTGCGTCGCCCCACCTGCCGCCCAGGTGCGCGCTCAGGAAGGCCGGCGCAAAGGAGTGGCGGGCGTCCACGCGGGTTGCGTGGTGGGCGATGGCCGCGCGCCAGTACGGCCGGCCGCAGGCGGCCAAAGTTGTGGCGGTCGCGGCGGCGCCCGTGAGAGCGGCGCCCGCCAGGAAAGCCACCACAAGCCCGGCCGAGCCTGCAGATTTGGTGTGCGCCAGGTGCGCTCCAAGCGGCAGCGCATGCATAGCCGGCACCAGGCGGTGGTAGGACGCGGCGCCCAGGGCGGCCCCGCCCGCGGCCGCGGCGGCCAGAGCAGACCGACGACGACGCCCGCCCTCTGCCAGCACGCGCGCCTGCTTCACACGCCTCACCGTCAGCAACACCAGCACAGCCGTCGCCGAGTCGGACGACCCCCGGGCCGCCAGGGCGGAGGAGACTGGGTTGAGGGCCCAGGCGAGGCGGGCGAGCGCGGAGGCGTCGCCCAGTGGCGGCGTCAGGGCGGCGATGGCCAGGTCACATGCGCAGTACAGGGCCTTGGCGGCGCCTGGGTGGAAGAAGAGGGCTGGCGCCGCTAGGATGGCGACGGTCGGCGGGTACCGAAAGGAGGGGTCTGCAAAGGGAGCGCACAGGTTGAGCGGGGAGGAGGTGGTGCCAGCCGCCGCCGCTGCCGCGCCGCGCAGGGCGACCGCGTGGTCGACGTCCGTGGTGGGGACGGCCCCGCCGCCAGAGGCGTGTAGGGTGGTGTGCAGGAAGGCCGTACGGAGGGCGGCACCCAGGAGGAGGTCCATGTATCGAAGCACACGGAGGTTACAAACACAGGAAAGAATTTGTGCGCCTGGATAGACAACTTGTGCGCCTCCCACTTTTTTTTTTTTCGGGTGTCGAATTTGACCCCACAGCCGGGACGCGGCGCCTTCACCCAAATCCATGAGGGCAGCCACTCGTTCCATGGCCGCCGGCGGGGCGCGGCGGCGAGCCAGCACCTCCAGCAGCGGTGGGAGCAGCGCCAAGCCGCCCGATGTGGTCGCACCCGCGCCGGCGCCACCACCACCAGCCGACCCGGCCGCGGCACGCTCCTTTTGGGAGAACGCCCGCCTGATGGTGGAGGCCGAGGAATGCACGGCGGCTGCCCGGTCCCGGGTCGTGGGTGCCTGGGACTGGCATGCCTGGCAGGTGGTTGTGGCGTGCCTGCCCGCGGCGGCCGTGTACGCGGGCGTGTGCGGGGTGCGGGCGGAGAAAGCGGACGCAGAGGAGCGGGCGGGGAGGGAACGGGAAGGGGCGACGACGGCGGCGACGGCGACGACGCCTGACCCGCCCGCATCTGCCACACCCGATGCCATATCCAAGCTGGAATCCCGGCTGGCGGCGGTGGAGGCGCGGATGGGTGGAAAGGTGGAGCCGCCTCGACCTCCAACCACCAGCGGCGGCAGGGAGCGGGGTGGTGATGAGGGCTGGTGGGCGTGGGTCAGGGGAGGTCTCGGCCGGAGGCGAGAGAGTTGATTGATATTCTGTTAGTTTTTGATGACGGCGTTTGAGTTACCGACTTGTGTGCGTGTGTGTGTGGACAGATGACGGGACGGGAATGAGGAGGTCCCCCGGCCTGGTGGCGTGGTGGAGATTGGGAGACAGGTTGAGGAGAAGTGAAGCACCTCACACACCACAATATCGCTGCTGCGCAAAAAGCGGCGCTGCACGCGGAGGACTGACCAGCAAAAATCCTTTTGCTCCAACTGAGGGGCGCCGGCGACATACGGATCCCCCGCCCCTGGCACCGCAGGTACGCGATTGCGTGGAAGGGGCCTGATTTGGACCCTTTCTCTCGTCGGCCGCCAATTCACCGCGGGTGTCGGGGCGCTTGTCCAAGCTCTTGTTCCACACGCCCACACGCGCCCTCATCTCCTCACCCACCCACCCTGCACACCCACCCACCCCTCACAGACTGACCACCAAACACTGTCTGCTTTTGTGCGTAGCAAGAGAGTGAGAGAAATAAACGCATGGGTGACGCCGACGCGTGTGTGGGAGGAGTGTGCGACGCCTCGCCGGCGCCGTTTCTCGAGACGACTGACGCTCCCGGAGCCCAGCCCCTGCCTGGCGGCCTGCTCTCCCGTCTCCGGTCCCGCCTGGCCTTGCTGGGGAGCAAGGCCAAGGAAGAACCGGTGACACCACCCCCGCCGGGCGATCGGGTTGGCCCGCCGTTGACCGCGGCAGGAGAGGAAGCAGGGTGCGCCGGCGCGTGGGGCCCGGACCCGGCCTCCACCCCTGCCCCGCTCGCCCTCGGCCCCGCCCTCGCCCTCGGCCCCGCCCTCGTCCCAACCCGCCGCCTGTCCGGCTCTGGCGTCGGCGCCCGGCGCCGCCCGGTCCAAGAGTTTGAGCGCCGGCCTGGCAGTGCCCTGGCCGCCGCGGCGGCGGGCGTGGCAGCGCGGCGGCCGTCTGCCGCGGGCGGCGCCAGCTCTGCGGGGCGCCTCTCCTCCTCCTCCACCCGCCCGCGGCGGCGCTCGTCCGTGGGTGTGCCCGCCATTGCTGGGTCTTCTCGGTCGCCCCGGGTGTCGATTGGGGGCGACGGGGTGGTCCCGGCGCTGGCAGCGGCGGCAGCAGCCGTGCCGTCCCTTCCACTGCCCGCGGCTGGGCCGCCACCGTCGGCAGGCGCCTCCTCCGCCGAGGTGGCCGCCCTGTCTTCCATCGTTCGGCGGCGCCAGGCCGCGGCTGACGCGGCCTGGGCGGCCGCGGCCGTGCCCGGCCCGCTGCCGGTGAGCGTGGCGCCCGCACACCCGCCCCCGCTCCCCTCCTCCTTTCCCCACCACATCCGTCAATCCTTTTCCAACGGCGACCTGGAGGCCCGGGCGGCCCTGGTTCGGGCGGACGGGCCGTCCGCCCGACGCTTTGCCCCCCTGCCCGAATCCCGCCCGGCCCCATTGGCGCGGGGGCCGTCGCCGAGATTGTCCGGCGGCGGCGGCGGCGGCGGCGCTGGGGAGGGCGCGGCCGCGGCTGCGGTGCTGCGGTCGGTCGGGCTGGACTCGACCACGGCAGCCCTGGTCGCCGGGTCGGGCCTGTTCGCGCGGGGTGTGTGAGAGGGAGGGGGATGCATCACGTCCACCGTCAGAGAGAGAGAGTTTAGTCTCCCGTGTTCCGGTTCCCCCATTTTTTTCCCCCCATCATTTTTTCCCCGATCATTCTTTCTTCTTCCGTCCTTTGACCCACACAACACGATGCAGCTTGAGAGTGGGACGTGAATTTGGTGTGCTTGATGCTTCACGCACGCACTGCCACCTCCCGCTCTCGCGCCTGGGCGTGTGTGTGTGTGCATGTATTTATGGCACGATTGCTTTGCCTCCCTTCTTATTTTTTCTCCCTGTAAAAAAAAAATGGAGACGGACGTGAACCCTCCATCACTCAAATGATGCTAAACTCCCTTTCCATCACGGCCCGCCACGCCCGCCTGCCACACCGCACCCGCCCACGCGCCGCCATCTCCACCACCATGGAGGGTCACCCTCCGGACCAGCCCCCACCTCCGCCCTCGGGCCTGGCCTTCGTCTCGGCGGCGGAACTGCGCGCCCGCTTGGCGGCGGCGGACGAGCACAAGGGCGCCCCCCAAAAGAAGACCATCGTCCTCGACGTCCGGGACGCGGACGAGCGGGCGGCCGCCATCGCGGGGGCGATCAATGTGCCTGCCCACCGCCTGCGGGGTGAGGGCACTGCTGCGGATGCGGAGCTGGACGCGGTGATCGAGTGCGTTGAAGAGGAGGGCGCATGCGTGCCGGGGGGCAGGAGAGACCGAAAAGGTGCACTTTTTAAAATCAAACTCACACGCGCCGCCCCTCTCCCTACCTCCTGTAGGTCCGCCACCGCGGCGGGTGCGACCGAGATCGTGGTTCACTGCGCCCTCAGTCAGGTCAGGGGCCCCGCGTGCGCGCGGCGGCTGAACGAGCGGCTGGCCGCCCAGGCAGCAGAGGGTGGTGAGGGGGTTGCTTCGTCCTCCTCGCGCGTGCGCATTGCCGTGCTCACGGGCGGGTTTGATGGCTGGCACGCGATATATGGCGACGATGCGGCCGTGACGACGGACCCTGGGGTGTAATAAAGTGGATAGAGAGACCAGTTGAGGCCAGGAACATGAACCTGGCCATGTTCACGCCTGGCCGTGAACATGGCCTCAGTCGAAAGGAGGTAGAAAAGGGAAAAAAAAGTCACTTTTTCCATTCCCTCTCAGACTCTTTCCTCTCATTCCTCCAATCGCGCGCACGGGGCCCGCGCACCGCACTTATTCACCCCGCCGCGCCTCGGGCTGGGAATCCCAGCATGGTCGCCTCCATTCCGGACAGCAGGCCACCGCCGCCTGGCTTTGTGGTGGGTGGCCTCGCGCGAGGGGGAGAGAGTCAGTTGCACGAAGAGGTCGGGTTTCGTTTCGCTCGCGCTCTCACTCTCCCCTAAAACAACCCACCAGGACCCCGAAATCACGCGGACGGCGCTCAGCGGCCTGGCCGCATACCTGAGGACTAAAGGTGAGCAAGCTCTGGGGGGGAGTCATGGGTGAAAAGGGGATGGCGCCCGGGCGGGAGGCCTGTTTGGCGGCGCGGAGAGTCACCCCTGCGCCCGGGGCCGACCCCTCTGCCAATGCCTGCCTGCCTGTCTCTCGCTTTCTCACCCCACCCCACACCCCACGCACCTCCAGGCATCCCCGCCCTCCCTCCTGGCTTCTCCGTCCGCCTGCGTACCCGGCGGGACGGGGCGTCCAAGGGCACGAACGACGTGGTGAGCGTGTGAGGAGAGGGGAGAGAGAGGACGAGCGCGCGGTCGTCTCGTCGGGGGGGGTGGGCGCCGCTCCCCCATTGAATGAAACTGCCAAGGCCAGTGCCGGGGAGTGCGACTGCCCGCACTCCGCCGCTCACACGCGCAATAGATGTTCCACCAATCTGAGCCCCCCAAAGTTGGGTGATCGGGGCGCGGGGCGGACCCAGTCGAGGGCCGCCGCCGCGCCATGCAAACCGGCCAAACAGCCGAGGACGAAAAAAAAAAAAAAGTCGCGCTCAATCTCGGCTGCGCTCTTCGCGCTCATCCCCCTTCCTCCTTCCTTCACGCACGCACCGCAGTACTTCTACGGCCCCAGCGGCGAGCGGTACCGGTCCCGGCACGAGGTAAGAGGATGAGAGGAGCGACCGCGAGTGAGAGAGAGAGGGAAGGAGAGGCGTGGGACGGGACGGAAAGAGAGAAAAAAAAACAAGCGCAGGAAGAGCGACGGCTGCCGCGTCGGTTTGTTGCGCGCCCGCCCGCCCGCCCGGTCGAGAGAGACCTGCCGCCCTTTTTTTTTCCAGGGCGGGCTCATTCCCTCCCCCTCTCCTTTTCCTCTCCCCTATCTCTTTCCTCTTAGGTCGCCCGCTCCCTGGGCGCCGCCGCCGACGCGGACGCCGCTCCCCGCCGCCCGCACTCCAACCCGCCCCCCCCTCCGGCGAGCGAGGATGAGGATGAGGGCGGCGCTGCCGCGCCGCCGCTGCCACCGCCGCCCCACCACCACCACGACCGCGCCCCGGCCACTGGTGGCTTCCTCCTCCCCTCCCCCGCCCGGGCCGCCGCGTCCTCGGCCTTGGAGGCCAAGGCCGCGCGCCTGCTGGTCGATCGCCTGCGCGCCCACGTGGCCGCCCGGGGCGGCGCCCTGCCGCCCGGCTGGACCGCGGCCGTCGCGCTGTGCGGCGGGCGTCACGAGGCGTGCTACCGCTCCCCATCAGGCGAGTGCTTCCCCTCCCGGGCGGCCGTCTCTGCCGCCCTGGGGCTGGGGGGAGGAGGTGGGGGTGGCGGCTGTGACGGCTGTGACGGCGACGGCGACGCCGCCAGCGGCGAGGACGGGGATGCTGGCGCCGCCCTGCCCCTGTGCGGGGTGGTCGTCGCCCGGGGCGGCGGCGGCGACGACGCGTCCCTGCTGCTGGCGCTGCCCGTGGTGGCCGCGGCCGCCGCCGCTGCGGCCGCCGCCGGTGGTGGCGGTTCCCGCCGCCCGTCCGCCTCCTCCGGGCCGTCCGCCATGACGACGACGACGACCGCGACCGCCGCCCCGGCCTCCTGGCCCCGCCTGCCGGCCTCCACGCCCCGGGCGGGGATGGTGGGCTGCGGCCTGGATGTGTGGGCCCGGGCGGCGAGTGGGTGTGGTGGCGGTGGCGGTGGCGGGGAGGGCGGCGCCGCCCCTCCTCCCTCCGCCCTCACATCCCGCCCGGCCCCGCCCCCGCTGTTCAAGGCCGTCCCCGCTAAGCCGGCGGGCGATGCCGTGCTGGCCGCGGCGGGCGGGGACGCGGACGCGGTCGACCCGGCCGCTTGGCGGCGGGCGGCAGCCGAGGTGGCCGCCGCCGCGGCGGAGGCGGGCGGGGAGTGGGCCGCCGACGGCGGCCACACCGCGTTTGGTGCTGATGCGACCACCGGGGGCGCGGTCTCCGCGGCGGGCGGCAGCGGTGGCACCCCCGGCGGCGAGGCCGTGTCCCCCTTCATGGAGGGCGGCCGCGAGCGCGCCAGGAAAGGCGGCGGCGGCCCCCACCACCTGTCCCTCTCCGCCTGGCCCGCCGGCACCCTTGGCGGCGGCGGCCCGGCCACCGCCCGGTCCGCCTCGCCCGCCGTCAGCGGTGCGGGCGATGACCGGTCGGGCGGCGACGATGGCGGCGGCCCCGCCGCGCGCGCGCCCGGCCCGCCCCCGCCCGTGCCGACGGTCGAGGGCGAGCTCGCCCGCCTGCACTCGGCTGCGGCGGGCGCGGGCGGGTCTCTGCCGCCCGGCTGGTCGGCCGACGTCCGCGTCCGCCAGGCGGGCACCTCCCGGGGCGCGGCGGACGTCTACTTTTACTCGCCCGCCGGTGCCCGCTTCCGGTCCGTCGCCCAAGCCTTGCGGTCGGTCGGCTTGGGCGGCGGAGGCGTGAACGGGGCGGGCGTGCCGCCAGGCCCGCCGCCGCCGCCGGCCCGCCCACCCAGCCGGCTGGGGCCGGGCGGGGCAGGTGGTGGTGGTGGCCCCGCGCTCGCCGATCCTGCCTCCAAGCTGCCCCGGGAGGCGCCGGACACGCCGGGTGTGTCCGGGGCGGACGGAGGGGAAGAGGTCGTGGTGGCCGTGCCGGGCGCGAAACGGCAGCGGGTGTGAAAGAGAGCGCCCTTAGGGGTTTCTTGCTTCCTCCTGCGTGTGTGCCTGGATTATGTCTGAGAAGAGTACAAAAAAACAAACTTGGTTGGGGTGGATCAAAGGGGGCGAGGGAGAGGGTGGTGTTTGGGGAGCGCGTGCTGGCCGGCCTCTTTGTTCTAAACCCCGCTGCTGCTGCTGACCTAAAAAATATATATGTCGTGTGTGATGACGCGTGCCGTGCACGCGACCTGTGTGTGTGTGTGTGTGTTCAGAGAGAGGAAGAGAGAGAGCTCTGTGAGAATGAGATCGGGTCAAAATGATGCAGGTCGGCAGCAATTCTCAAGTCTCGCCACACAACTTTGACCCTGTGCGGCTGGGGGGAGAACTTCACGATGCCGCCCACTCGCAAGGCCGCCCCCACCGCCGGCGACCGCCCCAAGCGGAACGTCTCCCGCATCGACTACGTCGCCTTGGACGGGGTGGCGGACCATGTCTTTGCGGCGGAGGTTGCGGGTAAGGATGAGCATGAACAGCAAGGAGAGGTGTTCGCAGCCGATGGGGGAAGAGCCTGGGCGCCTGCGTCGCTCCTGCGCCCTCTCTTCCCTCCTCTCCACGCCCACCCACACACCGGGTCGCCTCCAGAGCTTGGTGGCCCACCCTCCCATGGAAGGCGTGGCCGCACTGGGTGGGGCGTGCGTGCAGGGTGAAGATGGAAACACGAGCGGACATCGCGCGCTCGTGTTGTTTTTGCTTACTCTTCTTCTCAACCCAGCGGAAACGCTTGTAGTGGGCTGGGCAAGGCGGCGTTGCATACACCGCGCCGCGCTCAACCATTCCTCCCTCACCTCTTCATTTCGCCCCGTCTCCCCTTCCGCAGAAGCCAAGGCCCGCGCTGTCGCTCTGAAGGCCGGCAAGAACGCCGACGGGTCCACCCCCAAACCCCGGGGCCGCCCCCCAGCCTCCGCCGCGGCCGCCGCCGCCAAGGCCGCCCGCAAGTCCAGCATCCTGGCCCGCTCCGACTTTGCGGCCGTCCTAGCCCGTGCCCGGGCCCAGCTGTCCCGGGCCCGCCGAGAGCGCACCCTGCTGGACGCCCACGCCGCGGACGGGTGGCGCGGGGCGGGCAAGGACCGGGTCCGCCTGTCAGCTGACGCCGACCGCGCCCGCCGGGCCCTGGGCCAGGCCCAGGCCGCCCTGGTCGCCGCCGTCGCGGAGTGCGAGGCCGCCCACGATGACAAGGCCCTCCCGGCGTCGGCCTATGATTCCGAGGGCGAGGTGGATGAGGGCGCCATCTTTTGTGGCCGGTGCGGCCGCTTTGATTGTGCGGATGATGATGACATCATCCTGTGCGACGGCGACGCCTGTGGGCGGGCCTACCACGCGGCCTGCCTGGTCCCTCCTCTAGACGTGGGCACCGAGCTGGCCGACCCGGAGGACGGGTGGCTGTGCCGGGCGTGCGAAGTGAAGGCGGAGATCCTGATGGCGGTCAATGACGAGTTTGGGTACGACTACGAGCAGGACACGCCCTCGGCCGCCCTCTTCGCGCGCCCGCCGCTGCCGCCCTCGCCGCCCGCAGGCTCTGACGGGGACGGCGGCGGGGGTGGGGGTGGGGCGCTCGGCACTCTGGCCCTGCCCCCTGGCGTGCCCAAACCCACGGGCGGCACGCTCGGCCTGCTGTTTGGTGACGACCTGCCGGAGGACGACGATGAGGATGACGAGGAGGGCGACTCTGACTTCCGGAGTGGCGGCAACGGTCGTGGTGGGGTGGGCACGGCGTCGGGGACGTCGGGCGGGTCGTCTTCGTTGTCGTCTTCCTCTGATGGCGATTCAGGGACGTCCTCGCCGTCGCCTTCCTCGGACGCCGGCAGCAGCAGTGGAGATGAGGAAGATGGGGAAAGGGAAAAGGGCGCCCGCTCCACCCGCAGCCGCGCCTCGGCCTCTGCCGCTCCGTCCTCCTCCTCCGACTCCGAAACGCCACCGCCCTCCCTGTCCGGCCTCGTCGGCGGGGACGCGTCTGACACGACCTCGTCCGGTGGCGGTGGCGGCGGCGCCCGCCGCCGCCCGCGGGCGGCCGCGGTGGCAGCCCAGCGTGCGTGGCAGGAGGACGCCGTCGCGCGTGCGGCTGCGACGGCCGCGGCGCCGCCTGCTGCTGCCGGCCCTTCACCCTCCTCTCCTCGCTCCCCTAGCCGCCCGTCATCTGGGGGTGGTCGCCGCCGCCGCCGGGGTGCGGGCCGGGTGGACTACGCGGCCCTGAACGCGGCCATGTTCGGGGAGGACGGCGGGGAAGCGTACGCGGGCGAGGCGGACGACGGGGACTGGGGCTCCCAACCCCTCAGCTCGCCGGGGCGCAGTGGGGGCTCCAAGAAGGCGGAGAAGAAAAGACGGCGGCGGGCGGCGACACAGTCCTCAGGCAGCGACTGAGCGGGAGGAAACAAATGAGACAATGAGACTAGAGAGCGCGCACGGGGTTGGTGTATTGAAAATTTCAAAACCATCCCCTCACGCACGCACGCACGTCCCTCCTTCCTTTCCCTTTTTTTTCAAAGCCCCGTCAGCTGGGCCGCCAAGCCGGCCGCCTTGGCCCACCCCTGCAGCGCCGTCGCCGCGCCCACAAAGCCGGCCTTCGCCGCGGACAGATCGCCGGAGCGGGCGACGACGACATACGCGTCGACAGCAGAGACAGCCGCGGCGGCCGCCTTGCCCGCGGGGCTGCCCGCCTCGCCGGACAGGGCCGCCGCGGCGACCGCAAAGTCGGCCGCCCAGGTTCCGGACAGGGCGTCCGCCGCGTCGGTGGCCGACCCGGCGTCCAGGGCGGCCGCGGAGCGGGAGAGCTTGCGCACCGCTTTCTGGGCGGCCGCCAGGGGGCCGACCTTCTTGGCCGGCCCGCTCTCGATCACCGAGAACCGGGCCTCCGTCGTCTTTTCCGAGGATAGACGGGCCGACCGGTTGGCCCGGGCCTTGACGACCAGGTCCAGGTCGTCATCGTCCGGGATGAGGGCGAGGGCTGAAGAGGGTGTGTGTGGTGAGGGAGTGGGTGAGGGAGTGGGTGAGGAAAAAAGGAGATCCGCACGGTCGGACCGGCTGTATCGTGCGCCATCCATTTCGGCCCGCCGGCCAATGTCAGGCCAAGCAATGGCCCGCACAATGAGTGACTCATTTGGCGGCGGCGGTGTGGGCCCTCCCGCCAGCCGCCTCGACACAAGCTCAAGCCACAACGCTCGGCCGAGAACGTGGCCAATCGGCGCAACAAGAAGAGCTCCGGCCCCACCGCCCCGCAGCTCAGACCCCACTGATGCCTAGCACATTGCGCACATTGCGCACCCAAGCACTCTGTGCTTCCCCTTTTAGGATCGGTGCGGGGGTCAGCCCTCCCCCACCCCCATCATATCACAAACTCACCTGGCGCTGCAGCCGTCAGCGCCGGCACGACGGCGAGCAGGAAACTCGCCACAGCGCGGCGGTTGAAGGCCGGGGCGGCCGCGCGGGGCGTCGAGGCCACGGCCATTACGGCCGGGCGGACCGCGAACGCGGAGATGAGGGTGGACTGCATGATTTCGAGGGGTGGAGAAGGGAGGAAAGGCACACGGAAAGAAGAAAAGCAAGTTGTGGGGCGAGCGAGGTTTGGCGATTCTCGCCGTCGTAGTTTTACTCCCACGCCCTCCCATGAGCGTTCCCCCCTCACTTGGCCCGCCCAAAGAAGTTGCGCATCTCCCGCTGCTGGCGGGCCTCTTCTTCCGCCTTGCGCGCCCCCGCCCGCGCTTTCTCCCAGCGCGCCTCGTCCGCCGCGGTCGGGTCGGCGGCCGCGGCCTCGTCAAAGCAGGCCTCCGCCTCGGCCCACCGCCCGAGTGACGCGCACGCGGTCCCCTTCCGCAGCAGCGCTTTCGCGTGCCCGGGCTCGTCCTTCAGGGCCTTGTCCGCCCAGGCAATGGCCTCGCCCGCTTTGTCCGCCCGCAGGGACGCCAGCGCCAGGTTGGCGTGGGCGGCCGCCCGCCCCGCCGCCGCGCCCGCCGCCGTCGCCTCATCCGCCCCCACAAAGTCGAGCGTGTTGGACAGCATGTGCGCCGCCCGCCGCCACTTTTCCACCGCCCGCCGCATGGCCAGGTCGGCCGGGGTGGGACCGGACGCGGTGGAGAGAGGAGGGGCTGCCTCGCCTCCACCGCTGGCAGGGGCAGCACCCGCAGCGGCGCTCGCCTGGGCAAACAGGGCGTTCCCTTGCGCCCTCAACTCGCCGGCCCGGGCCAGCAGGGCGACCGGGTCCGCGTCGGGCCCCCCTCCCGCAGCCGTCCGGTCATAGTCGACCAGGTCTATCGTGAATTCGACGCGGGCGCCCTGCGGGCAGGCACGCGGGCGGTCGGTGCGGCCGCCGTCCCACGCGTGGCCGGCGTCCGACACCACGACCGCCCGCTCGCCCGGCGTCATCAGGCGGACCGCCAGGTCCACCGCGTCCGGGACGGCGCCCGTGCCAATGATGAACTCCAGGGGAGGAGCGGAGGAGGAGGAGGGGGAGGGGGGAACAGCACCGGTGCCCCCGTCTGCTTCCCTGGTGTCCCAGCACGCGGCGCCGCCTTCCTTGCTCGCGCCCTCCCCCTCCGCCAGCGCCACCGCCCGGACGTGGACGCGAACGGCGTTGTCGTCAAGGGGGCAGTCCGCCGGGAATTCGCCCCGCCCATCCACCACCCGCCGCTTGGTGACGGACCCGTCGCCGACCAGGTCACGGACCTGCACCATCCTCACCAGGCAGGCCTCGAATTCCACGCGCGCGGCGCCAGTGGGTGGGCACGGCAGGCCCAGGCCCCCGCCGCCGCACCGCCCCGCCGGCACGGACACGACCGCGGTCTCGCCCCGCGTCACGGTCGCCAGGGCGTCCTCCAGGCCGGTCGGCAAGGCCCCGCTCCCCATCGTCGCGACGAGCGGTGCGCCCGGGGGCGTCGCCCAATAGGCTTCTCCTTTGCCCGGCACGCCGCTGGACGCCGGCACGCGGGCAGTGATGGTCGCGGCCACCTCAAACGGTGGGCGGGGTGTCTCCCAGGTGTCGCCCTCGATCAGGGTCACCCGAATCACGTCCCCGTCCGCCCCGCCAATGCCGACTTGGGCGGACGGTGTGATGGAGAGCAGGGTGAGGTCGGCCTCATACTCCGCGCCCGCCTCGCACCCGGGTGGGGGGCCCCAGGCCAGGACGGGCGGGGCGTCCGGGTCTCCGCCCCGGGCGGCCCTGGCGGCCGCGGATTCGGCGGCCGCGTCCAGGAAGCCGTAGCCGCGCCCGCACCGGACGAGCGCGCGCCCTCCGCCGGGGGACAGGTTGGCCAGAGCCAGCTCCCAGCCGCGGGGGAGGCGGGCGCCCCGGCCCAGGACGGCGACGACCGGGGCGGCCGCAGCGTCTGGCAGGCCCGCGGACGCCACGTCTTCCGGGCGGGTGGAGTAGAGTGGGGCGGCGGTCGGCGGGGCGCCAGGCTTGCGGATGGCGACGTGGACGGTGACCTGCGAAAAAAAGAGAGGGGGCCAATGATAGAGATTTTAGGTCAAAATAGGGGAGGGGTCACACGGTGGCGGACGATGTACGCCTTCACGCGTGCTCACGAATGGGCGCGACCGGGAGACGACGCGCAGAGCGAGAGCGTGTGGTGAGGCCCCCCAAGCATGGGCGCCTGGAGGTGCGCAGCCCAGGGTCGGCCCAGTCCGCGCCGCGCGCGCGCTCTCCTCTCTCTTTCTTTACCATGTCGCCCTCTACCGGCCCCGGCCCGCCATCGCCGGCATCCAGGGCCACCACCTTCACCGCGCCGTCCGCCAGGTCGGACGCCTCGCTGAAATGGAAGGGGGTGCGTGGAGAGAGTGTGAGACGCTTGCGTTGGCGCATCGGCACGCTCCCTCTCTCTCTCTCTACTCCATTTTTCCTTACCGCACAGCCCGCGTCTGGTCGGCCGTCAGCTCGTCCACCACGGGCTCCAGGTCGGGCAGAGGAGGGGCCGTGTCGGTGAGGCGGTGGACGTAGGCCAGGAGAGAAGTGGCTGCTGCCGCCATGGTTGAAAGTTCGAGACACGCGCGCCGCTCACCCTTCTTTGCATGAATATGAGACCTTGCTCTCGCTCACCTTTCACTCGTTGCCCTGCTGCGAGCCAAAAAAAACCACCGCCGAAAGTGCACACGCCGCCCCTAGCCTGCGCGCGCACTCAATCCACATCAAAAACCAAATTCACAGACTCTCTCTCTAATCAGCGCCGCCCACCCCCTCCAGGCGGCACGGTCTCCTCCCTCAACTCCCCGGACCCGTCCGCCGCCCGCCGCCACAGCGACCACCGGCGGCGCGGGGCGGTCGTAGCAGCAGCAGCCTCGGCAGCAGCATCAGCAGCCGTCACGCCCACAGGGGCGGCAACAGCGCCAGGGCGGCGTTCACGCCCGCTCCCACTCCCGCCCCCACCACCAGCGCCACCACTCCCGACCCGGTCCAAGGCCTTCCCGTCCGCGAGGGCACGCAGCTCCTCGCCCGTCAGGGTTTCGTGTTCCAGCAGGGCCGCCGCAATGCGGCGCAGGGCGGTCGTGTGCTGGGTGAGCAGGGCGTCCACACGCGCGGCCGCGGCTTTGAGCAACTCGCCCACCTCCCTGTCGACCTCCTCCGCCAGCGCCGCTGACGGCATCGCGCCCCTGGAGGGCCCGCCCCCGCCCCGGGCGCCCGCGTACGGGTTGTTGTCGCCCACCGCCCGGGGCCCGATCACGTCGGAGAAGCCCCACTCCGACACCATGGCCCGGGCCAGGGAGGTGGCCTTCCTCAAATCGTCCGACGCGCCGGACGTGACCTCGTCCTGGCCAAAGATGAGGGCCTCGGTCGCCCGGCCCGCCAGCGCGACGTCGATGCTGGCCACCATCTGCCGCTTCGTCATGCTGTACAGGCTGTCCTCATCGGGCGTGTAGGCCACCATGCCCAGCGCGCCGCCCCGGGGCACGATGGTGGCCTTGTGGATGGGGGAGGCGCCGGCGGATAGCAGCGAGACCAGGGCGTGGCCGGCCTCATGGAACGCCGTCTTCTCCCGTTCCTTGGGTGACAGGCGGAGGGAGGGCCGGGCGGCGCCCATCATGACCTTGTCCCGGGCCTCATCCAGGGCGGCGGGCGAGATGGAGGCCGCGCCCGCGCCCGCGGCTTTGAGGGCCGCCTCATTCACGAGCGTCGCCAGGTCGGCCCCCGAAAAGCCGGGCGTCCTGCGGGCGAGCGCGCGGGCGTCGACCCCGGGGGCGGCGGCCTTGGTCTTGTCCAGGTAGTACTGGAGAATGTCGGCCCGCCCCGCGACATCGGGCAGGGAGACGGAGACGTGGCGGTCAAACCGGCCCGCCCGCGTCAGAGCGGGGTCCAGGGCGTCGCCCAGGTTGGTGGCGCCGATGACGATCACGCCCGAGTTGCCGTCAAAGCCGTCCAGTTCCACCAGCAGCTGGTCGAGCGTCTGCTTTGAGGAACTGTTTTCGTAGGACCGGCGGGACGCGCCCAGGGCGTCGATCTCGTCGATGAAGACGATGCAGGGCGCTTTGGCCTTGGCCGCCTCGAACAGCTTGCGGATGCGGCCCGACCCCAGGCCGACAAAGACCTCGTCAAAGGCCGCGCCAGACCTAGCGAAAAAGGGGACGCCCGCCTCGCCCGCGACCGCGCGCGCCAGCAGGGTCTTGCCCGTCCCGGGCGGGCCCGTCATCAGCAGGCCCTTCGGCAGCTTGGCGCCCAGCCGCGTGTACCGGGCCGGGTCCTTCAAGAAGTCCACAATCTCTTCCAGCTCCGCCTTTGCTTCGTCGCACCCGCGCACGTCGCTGAACCGGACGTCCGGCTTGGCGCCATCATCGTTCACGGCCTTTGGGGATGCCATAAGCTTGTCCAGGGGCGATCCCGTGGCCATGCCGGCGCCGGAAGGCAAGGCCGGCATGCCGGAGGCGGGCAGAGCGGAGGAGGGCGAGCCCCGGGCTCCTGCCCCATCCCCAAAGCGGCGGGACGCGGAGAGACCCAGGTAGAGGAAGGACGCGAGCGTCAGGGCGAGCCAGGCCGAGGAGAGGGCGGCCCCGACGGCGGTGCGTCCGCTTGCCGGCACGGGGCGGGCGCCGGGGCTGAACAGGCCGCCCTTGCCGTCGGACAGGGTGATGTGGAGCGGGCGGGCGGCAGAGGCGCCTGGGCGGCCCAAGGTGGTGCCTGGGGTGGGTGCGCCACCCAACCCGTTTGCATCCGACCGGGCGGCGAGGTCGGCCAGCAAGTCAGGGAGGGGCGGCCTGCGGCTGGCGTCGGCATCCATGTCGAGGGCGCCCATCCGGCCGAGGGCGCGCAGATAGGCGGCCGCGCCGGCCTGGTTGAGCGGGGCGCGCCGGGATGGTGGTGGCGGGGGGAGCGAAGGGACGGCGGGCGCAGCCGTTGACACGGGAGGCCACGCGTCCGCCTCCACAGCCGTCACCACCTCGTCCGCCCGGCCCGCGCGGATGAGGGCGTCCGCGTAGGTAGCAAAGGTGGCGGGATTGGCAGGCTCCGCAACCGCGGCGGCCCGCAAGGCCGCCAGGCGGCGGTTGGTTAGGCGGGCGGCAGCTGCGCGCAGGGGCGCTGTCGCGGTCGCCCCAGCCGACCGGACCGCGGCCGCCGTCGCGGCCGCCCAGCCCACGATGCCCGCCAAGGACGGACCGGTCGGTTCCTCTTCATCCTTGCCCAGGATGGCTGTGCCCAGGACGGCGGCGGGCTGGGCGGCGCCCGGCCAGGGCGCCTCCGCGGCGGATGAGGTGGTCGGGTCCATTGAGGGGGAGGACAGCGGCACATTGGTTTCGGTGTCCTTGGCGCCTGGGTCGCCGCTTCCCGCACAACCCCCGCTCGGTCGAGCCACACGCACGACCTGGCGTCCACCCGGGCGGCGTGGGGCGTGGGTACGGGAGGGCAGGCGTGGGCGGGAGGGGAGAGAACGCCAGCCCTGGCAGAGGAGAGGTGAAGTGGTTGCCGTGGTTGCGGGTAGGCTTCCCGGCCGCCGGGATGCCTGGGAGATGAGGGGCATGGGTGCCGTGCGTGCGTGCGTGCGTGCGTGGGAGGACGGGCTGGGCAAAGCACAATGAGGCCCCGCAGCGCGCGTGACGTGTGAGGAACGCCAAATTGGAGGTGAACGAAGAAAAAAGCCTCGTAATTTTCTTTCATTTCCGGCATCTCTTTTTCTCATCTCCGTCGTCTCTGCAGCCCGCCGCCTTCTTGCCATGTCTCTCACCCTCTCCGCCCGGTGCCCTACGGCCCTGCCGATCGCTCGCCGTCCCAGGTATGCATTGAGAGAGACGAAGAGATGATGAGGGAGGAAGAAAGAATAAGGAAAACAGATCGGCTAGCCTCTTGTGGTCTGACTCGGCGCCCGGGCTCTGCCCGGCCGCCACACATTGTCCCACCGGTGGGCGGTGCGGGTAAAACATGACCTTGGCTTTGCAGAGAGAGCCGCGATCGATCAACTCCCTGCTGGCACCCTCCCGTGAGAATAAAAATGCGACCCCCCTTTTTTCCTCACCCCTTCGCCGACCTTTTCTCCCTCTCTCCTCTCCTCCAGCTCCACCCGCCGCGCCCCGCTCTCCCCTCGCGCGGCCGCCACCGCTGACGACGCCCCTATCCCGGGCCTGGCCACCGCCAAGTCTGGCAACTCGTTCAAGCCCCTGCAAGACATCGAGCTCATCCAGAAGATCCTGCCCCACCGCTTCCCCTTCCTACTCGTCGACCGGGTCGTGGAACTGGAGCCACAGGCGTACGCTGTCGGCTACAAGAACGTGACCGCCAACGACAACTTTTTCACGGGCCACTTCCCGGACCGCAAGATCATGCCGGGTGCGTGGTATGGAAAGAGAGAGGGAGAGAGAGAGCGCGTGTGTGGGCGTGCCCGCTGCCGCCGCCCCCCCCCCCCCCCCCCTCCGCTTCTGCACCCCTTTCCCTCATTTCTCTCTATTTCTCTCCCCAGGCGTCCTCCAGGTCGAGGCCATGGCCCAGCTGGGCGGCATCGTGATGATGGACGCCGACTCCGCCGCCGCCCAGCAAAACTTCTTCTTCGGCGGCATCGAGGGCTGCAAGTTCCGGCGCCCGGTCGTACCTGGCGACACCCTGATGATGCACGTCCAGCTGACCAAATTCAACAAGCGGTTCGGCATTGCCAAGATGGCGGCCAAAGCCTTCATCGGGGCGGACCTGTGCTGTGAGGCGGAGCTGACGCTGGTCATGGCGAAGGGGGCTTGATGTGGTCGTCGAGAGAGAGAGAGAGAGAGAGTTTTGAAAAAGTGACGACACAGTGAATCCCCTCTACAAAATACGGCCTCGCTTGGCCGCTTGCTTGGCCGAAGGTGAAGGGCGTCCACGGCGGTGAGGCCGCAGTAAGTCGCGGGCGGCGTCCGCGCCCGGGGCCTCACCGCTGCCGCTTGCCCCTCGACGCCCCCCCCCCAGCAGCCCTCCGCTCCGCTTCCGCCGCCCTCCCCACCGCCGCCCGGCGCGCCTCCCCGAGCGCCGCCCCGTGCGCCGGGCACAGCCGCACCTTGACCAACGCCCGCCTTACCTCCCCGCCCTCCTCATACTCAAACGGCAGTTCAAAGGTGGCCAGCCCGGACCGCACCGCACAGGCGGGCCGGGCCCCACAGAGAAGGTGCCCCCGCCCGGCCACCACCTCGGCCTGCGTCCGCCACCGCAGGCCGACCAGGCCGCCGGCGGCCGCGGCCGCGCGGGTCAGGTCGGCGACCGCGTACTCGCGGAAGAGGCGGGCATAGTATGCCCGGGCCAGCCGCGCCCGCCAGGCGGCGGCCCGGTCGGGCCCGGCCTCTTCGGCTGCGGCGGCCTCCGCGTCGGTCTGGGTGGGCAGGAACCGGTATGCCTGCGCCAGGGCGTCCGCGTCGGAGGCGGCCTCACTCGCGGAGTGAGGAGCGCCAGCCCCAGCCTCCGCCCCGGCGCGTGTGCCGGGAAGGCGGCCGCCCCCCCCGTACGCCGCCCGCGCCGCCGCTATCAAGACCGCATGCTCCCGCGCATCCGCTTCCCGTGCCTCGGCCACCGTCCCCACGAGCACGGGCGGGCGTCCGCCCGCCCGGCGTCCATGGTTTGGGGCCGCGTCCATTTTTTTTCTTTTTTTTCTCACTGCTTGCGCCGGCGCCCGCCAACCCGGGCGCCCTCGCCTCCCGCCGGTGGGGCCAGGTACGGAAGCAGGTCCGCGGGGATGGGCGGGGTGGCCAGGAAGGAGGCCAGCGGGTGGGTGGCCGCCGCGGCAAAGCCGGGCGGGGCGCCGGCTGGGGGCGGGTCGGCAAAGACGGGAGCTGTGCGTGAAGGGGGGATGGGGTTGAGAGTTTGTGAGTGTGTGTGGGCGTGTGCGGCGCGCGCTGAGGAAAGCAAGGGGGGAGTAAGCACACCGCACACCACATCCAATGCATGCCAGAGAGATATGGCGGGCAACCGCACGCGCCCGGCGCCGCCTCGGCCGTCCCTAGTGTCGGACGCCAAGGGGCGACCACTGACTGTCTCCCCCTCAAGCGGCTGGATGGATGGTGTGAGCAGCGGCCAACCCCTCCTTTTTTTGTTTTGTTTTGTTTTTACCTTTCCCGGCCAAGTCCCGGAAGGCAAAGGTCGTCCCGGCGAGTCGGCCCTTGAGCTCCAACAGGGCGGCCCGGTAAGTGGCGGCGATGGCGTCCTCGTCGGGCGGGAGGAGGGGGTTGGAGGAGGAGGAGGCTGGCGGCGGCGGTGGGTTGATAGGCGGCCCGTCGCCCGGCATGGAGAAGAGGGAGAGAAAGGGGGCGACTGCGGTGTGTGCTCGCGCGTGTGTGCGAGTGCGTGTGATGCGCCGGGCGAGTAGAGCCTGTCGCCTTCCCTGGCGAGCGCACAGGCGTGCGCGTGAAAGAGAGCGTAGGCGGAAGATGAACAAGGAATGAGTGAGCATCTCCGTCGTCCGTTGTCATTACCTCTCTCTTTTCGCGCTTTCGGTGTTGTGGTGTCGCGTGTGCCTTACATTTCTCGCGACTTCACGTCCTTTCCCCCCCCCCCCTACCCCACGCCCACGCGTCATGACCGCCTTGGCCCGCCGCTGCCCGGTGAGTGCGGAATCGGGAGATCAGAAAGGGAAACAAATGGTTGGCGCTTGACGGCGTCAGTTCTGTCGCCCTAGCCGATGCGAGAGAGGGGCGGCCCCGTTTGCGTGACAGCCCTCGCCCGTGCACCCATCGCTACACGCATCCGACACGCCTCACGCTCACTTAATTGTTCTCATCAACTCCACCCAGGTTGCCGGCCGCGGACGTGTCATGGTGAGAAAGAGAGAGGGAGGAATGGGAAGGGGAGGGCGCGATGAAGTTGGGCCGCCGTGCCCTCGCTCGCTCAACCACCCCGGCCCTCATCATCTCTCCGTCCCGTCCCGTCCACCAGGCCTCTGCCTCCCCTCCTCCTCGCGGCCCGCCCGCCCCCGCCGCCACCGCCCCCACCGCCGCCGCCTCCCCCAAAAAACTGTGGGGCGGCCGCTTCACGGGCGGGACCGACCCGCTCATGGAGGCCTTCAACGCGTCCCTCCCCATCGACAGGCGCATGTGGGCCGAAGACCTCCAGGGCTCGGCCGCCTACGCGTCCGCCCTGGCCCGGGCGGGCGTGCTGACGCCGGAGGAGGCGGACACCATCAAGGCCGGCCTGGCCAGGGTGGGCGAGGAGTGGGCGGCCGGGTCGTTCGTGCCTGTCCAGGGCGATGAGGACATACACACCGCCAATGAGCGCCGCCTGACGGAGCTGGTCGGCCCCGTCGGCGGCAAGCTGCACACGGGCCGGTCCCGCAATGACCAGGTCGCGACGGACACGCGCCTGTGGCTGGCCAACCACCTGGCCACCGTCACCCGCCCCGCCCTGGCCGACCTCATCAAGGCCGCGGTCGGCCGGGCCGAGGCGGAGGCCGACCTGGTCATGCCGGGCTACACCCACCTCCAGGCCGCCCAGGCGGTGCGGTGGGGCCACTGGCTGCTCGCCCACGCCTCTGCCTGGCAGCGGGACGACCAGCGCCTGGCGGACGCGCTGCCCCGGGTCGCGACCCTGCCCCTCGGCTCGGGCGCCCTGGCCGGCAACCCCTTTGGCCTCGACCGGCGCGCGCTGTCAGCCGACCTGGGCTTTGCCGGCCGCGTCTGCCCCAACTCCATGGACGCCGTCTCGGACCGGGACTACGTGGCGGAGACCCTCTTCATTGCGGCCATGGTCATGACCCACCTGTCCCGGTGGGCTGAGGACCTGATCATCTACTCCTCGCCCGGGTATGGATACGTCGAGTGCGCCGACGCGTATGCGACCGGGTCCTCCCTCATGCCCCAAAAGAAAAACCCGGACGCGCTGGAGCTGATCCGGGGCAAGTCGGGCGTCGCCATCGGCAACCTGACGGGCATTCTGACCGTCATCAAGGGCACGCCCCTGACGTACAACAAGGACCTCCAGGAGGCGTGGGGCCTGCTGTTCAGCGGGGTGGACGCCCTGGACGCCTGCATCCGCATCGCGACGGGCGTCCTGTCCACGCTCTCGGTGCGGCCAGACCGCATGGCGGCGGGCCTGTCGTCCGATATGCTGGCGACCGACCTGGCCGAGTACCTGGTGCGCAAGGGCGTGCCCTTCCGGGAGACGCACCACGTCGCGGGCGCGGCCGTCAAGCTGGCCGAGGACAAAAAGTGTGGCCTGTCGGACCTGTCCCCGGACGACCTGCGCACGCTGCACCCGCTCTTCGAGGATGACGTCATCGCGGTCTGGGATTTCGGGGCGTCCGCAGACTCCCGGGACACGGAGGGCGGGGCCAGCAAGCGGAGCGTGCTGGAGCAGGTGGAAAAGATGAAAAAATATTTGGCGGAACAAAATTTGTGAGGAAATGAAGGGGAGATATCTGAGATGGGGTGGACGGGGGGAGTGAGAGGGGGCAAGAGATGGATGTGATTGGGCCCGTGTGTTGTGTGCTTTTTTTCTTGATGCGCGGTTGTGTGTGTATGCGGTGCACGTAGATGGAGAAAATGATATGACATAGTTGATTGAAATCTCTCTCTCTCTCTCTCTACAGTCTGACGCTACACACTCCTCTACGCCGGCAGCCGCCCTTCCAACACCGCCGTCACCAGGCTTGCCGCCGGCGTGGGCGGCCCCGCCGGCCGCGGCGCCGTGGCAGCAACCGCGGCAGCACCAGCCGGGCCACCGGTGATGATGACACCCCCACCCAGCACGCTGCCCGCCCCGCCTGCCGCGGCGGCCGCCGTCGCCGCCGCCGCGGCGGCCGTGTGCAATTGGGCGGCCCACTTTCGGCGCGTATCCCCACGCGGATCGAGAGCGCCCCGGACGGCGGGCGGGAGGTGTGGGTGAGGAGGTGGCTGGGCGACCTGTGGTGCGCCCCCGCCCCGGCCCCCACCCCCACCCCCACCTCCTCCGATCAACCCGTCCACCACCGCGTTCAGCGCGTCCGCCCGGCCGGCCAGGGCCGCGTACAGCTCGCCGGGCGCACCAGCAGCGGGCAGGCCCGCCGCTTCGGCCGCCGCCGCCACGGCCTCCCCCGCGGCGGTCTCCATTTCGGGCAGGCGGCGGGAGGAGAGGAGGACGGGCAGTGCGGCTGCTGACGCGGGCCCGTCGATGCCGCCCGGCGCCGGGTGGGCCGCGTACGCCCGGGCCAGCGGCCGCACACGCGCCCGCAGCCCCGCCGCCTGGGACGCCGCCACGGCTAGCTTGTCCAGGACGACCGGCCAGGTCAGGGCATCCGGGCGGTGGGCGAGGACGGTGGCCAGCTCGTCGAGCGAGCGCCGCAGTTCGCCCGCCCGGCCGCCCGCGTCGGCCAGGCCCATCTCTCCCGGGGCGGACCCCATGACGAGGCGGGTGAAGGAGGAGGAGGTAGGGGGAGGGACATCTTGTGAGGTCGCCATGAGTGTGCCTGCCCTCGCCTCTCTCTCGTGCTCCGTGCCCGGCGGGGGGCGCGGAGAGTGGGAAGGAGAGAGACTGTGAGTAGAGAGGTCACTCTCCCTTTCGAGAAGCCAACGTCTCTCCCTCTCTCCGTCTCTCTCAACACACCTCACAACAACATGGCCCCGCGCCGCGCCCTGTTGGCGCTCGCCCTGGTGGCCTTGGCCCTGACCGCCGGCGTCGTGGACGGCGCCAAGAAGGCGGACAAGAACAAGGGCGGCAAGGAGAACGTGTTGACGGGTGCGTTTTTTTTGTTTTGTTTCCCGCGAGAGCGCGCGCGCGTCGGCTGGAGAGGGGCCGAGGAGGGGGCAGCGGGTGTGGTTTGGTCCTGCCTCGTCCACGGGCCGGCGGCCGCCCGCCGTGCCATGCCGCCAGGGTGCGGGCGGATGGCATCAGGCGACCGGGTGGGCCCCAACCGGCGCCCGCATTGAGCCCC
>Ga0315289_10000860_pt1 | contig 46970 bp, 38 predicted proteins | sample YL17G11_40_MG_FD_203452 | JGI IMG/M metagenome (GOLD analysis project Ga0315289, IMG submission 203452) | Sediment microbial communities from Yellowstone Lake, YNP, Wyoming, USA - YL17G11_40 | ecosystem: Environmental > Aquatic > Freshwater > Lake > Sediment | place: USA: Wyoming | collected... | reverse complement strand
AATGGGAACTGAACCAGACTCAGGATCTACCTCAAATTCACCAGTTTCTTTATACTCAGAAACAAAGAGAACTTTTGGCATTTCGTCATCTTGTGCAACTTCCACATATGGAATTGGATTTGCTGGTTCACCAGGTTTTGGTTCTTCGTATAAGATTACTGGTAACTTTGGTTTCTTAACTGTGTTGTTCATTTCACACTGATTCTCTTTCATCTAAGATATTACAAAAACTTTCGTATGTGTCTAGATGATTTACCTTCTTTTTGATCTTAATTGTACGAATTGCTTGTTTTAGCGTCTTCATATCAAGACGATCGCTAAATTCTTCAATAAGATTAGCCTGATCTTCCTTCAAGAGCTGAAGCTCGTTCTCAGTGTTATTGTAACGATTCATGAATTCATCGGTGATCTTCTTTAGTTCACCGAGTTCCAATGGTTGTCTATCTGCGCCTTGGTCTTTACTCTTTTTTGCCATGTTAAAACTCCTGATTGGTATTGGAGTATCATAGCAAACTATGTTAAGAGTTTAACCTAATTTCTCTACAAACTGTATGGCTTGTTGAACAGCTTGTGGGTTTATGGCAGATGCCAAAATACCATTCAAATATTTCAAATAGATTTGTTTATATGCTTTTTTAATCTCAGGAACAGATGACTGCTTGAACTTTGCTATATCTTCAGGTTTTGTACCTTTTGGTAAACTACCCAAACTTGTTTTTTCAAACTCAGCAAAATCTGCGCCCATAAAAGACTTAAGTTTATCATAATCGTTGATAGTCATCAACTGTTTTACTCTGTTAAGAACAACATCTAAAGTTCCTTGTTCAATAGCAGTAACAAGAGGATTATTTTTTATTGCCTGTCTTATCTCAGGCTTTTTCATCAACTCAGTAACAGAAGCAAGAACTTGCTTTCTTAACTGTTCAACATCTACTTCTTCTTTTATGAGTGGTTTCTTTGACTCAGCCATTCCATCGCCACCGAAATCTCCACCATAATCTCCACCACCAGCAGCTCCTCCGGCTGAGCCACCCTTTGATCCACCCCAACCAGTGTTTGTCTTAGTGAGAGAATCTACCTTACCTTTTAGAGAAGCCACAGTAGAGTTACCAAGGGTTAATGCGTCAAGAATTCCTAGAGTTGCACTAATTCCCTCTAATCCAGTGTTTACGGTTAAAAACATAGCTGGATTGATGAGAAACGCAGCAATTGAAAGATCTTGGGCCTGCAATGCAGCCATGTTTCTTTCCAAAACATCTTTATATTGACTGTCTACAGCTCCAACTCTTTTTTGTATCTCTTGTGTGATGGATCGGTCCATCTTTTTAAGTTCTTTTGCGGCTATAAACGGTATAGACAATGCAATGATGTTAGCAGTCATACGAAAGATGTTACCACCAGCAACAGTAGCAAGTTTCTTCATACCATATTGTGCAGTCTTAGCAATGTCAGTAAATGGTTGAACGAAGGCACCAACTAATCCATCTTCTTTGATCACTTCTTGATTTTCATCAAGCGATTCCTTGATAATGGATTCAATCAGTTGTTTCAGCTTCTTTTTGTCGTCTGCGTTGTTCATTAAATTTCCTCAGACCACATCCACGGCCTTTAGCTGTCCAATTATCTGGATGTAACTTGTTGGGATCAACCCAGAGCTTCATTCCAGTTTTGCTTTCCCAATAAGTAATTACTTTCTTATCGAAAGAATTCAGAATATGTTTTTTGGTACTGTAATGTCTTCTTGAAAATCTACTTCTTTCATTTGGTGGAAAGTTGTTGATTATCTCCATTTTGATCTTGAACCAATCATCGCTGTTGTCACCAATATAGTCGATGACATAATCGATTATAGATAATAGTCTCTTTGGGATCACGTTCTTAAAACCTTATTGTTAATCATATTTTAGAAAAGGATGATACACTACCCTATAATAAGAGAAGAGAGAATGTAGGTAAACTTAGAGTTCTCTGTGGCATAATAATCACAAGTAAATTTGGCTTCAAAACATGAATATGTATATTTAAGTATTGATTTGGACTTTAACATGGATCATAAGACATATGAGTAAGATAGGAATCATAGCTGGCGGATTCAAACCATTCACAGCTGGTCATGACTTCTTGGTAAATAAGGCTGCTTCAGAAAATGAAGTGGTCTATTTGTTTGTATCTACATCTGACAGAAAAAGAAAAGGTGAATTACCAATCTCTTGGAATCAGATGAAACCTATTTGGGATAAACTAATAGCTCCTGCTTTACCAAAGAATGTCAAGGTAACTTATGAACCAAATCCAACCACTGCCTTGTTTAATTTGTTAGAAACAGCAAACGAAGATCCAGAAGACAACAACACCTACACATTTTATGCAGATGATTCAGATATCTCAAACATAAACAATGCGAGAACAGCAAAGACCTTATCTAAACTGTTATTTAACAACCAACTTCAATTCTCTCCCATAAACAGAGAAGGTAATGTGAATGTGTCTGGGACACTAGCACGTAAAGCAATAGCAACAGCCGACATTAAACAGTTCACTTCAATACTTCCAGCATATCTCCAGAAATATAGCAAACAGATCCTAAAGATGTTGTCAGAATCAAAGTATAATCTCAAACAGATATTTTTGAATGAAGGTATCAAACATATAGAAGATTTAAAACCAAGTCAACTCTTAGACTTTCTTAGTTTTTGGAATCTTGATAATAAACAGTTCCATGTTAGTGAAAAAGTGGATGGAAATTATTTTGCCTTTGGATTGAAAGACAACACTTTCTTTATCAGCTCAAAGAGTAATACATATACAGACTCAAGTCAAATATCAAACTTGTTCTTTATGCAAGATTTCAAGAGATATTTTGAGTTGTTGAAGAATGTGCCATTAGCTGAGATAGTAGCTTCACTCCAGAAGAAACATGGTTTTGTTTTTAATGGATCAATTGAAATTGAAGGTGAAGCAATCCCTTCATATGATCATAATATTGTTATTTATGACGAAAAGAAAATTGGTGATGGAATATTTGTTATATTCGAGACAAAGTTTGGTGAACAAGCATTTCACAAACCAGAGTTTTGGAAAGACCTTGCTTCTGAGATAAACAAATATACTTCCATAAAAGTATATGCTGTTCCAACTGTAGATCTATCAAAACTAAAGTTTGACAACAAGCTAATCTTGAACATAAGAAAGCTGATAGAAAAGAATGGGAACATTCTTAGTAAGCCAGCAAGAACTCAAGAGGAAAAAGATCTAAAGGAAAAACTACTTGCTGCAATAAAAGAGATTGGAAAGTCTGCTAAACAACAAGCATTACAAACCAAATTCAAATCATTATTTGGAGATGAATATGAAGGTCTTGTGGTTGCAGCACCAAATGGAGATTTGGTAAAGATAGTTGACAAAAATAAGTTTACTAAGCGTAAAGAACTAAACTGGGCTTTCATAGATAAACTTATTGATGCACAAAACAAGTTTAAAAAGGCGATCAAAACAGATGCAACAAACTTGGTTGACGCATTAAACATGTGGGAACAAGATCTACAAACAGCAGAAGAAGACTTTAACGTAAATAAAGGTCAAATAACAATACCAAAGAAAGTAGCAGATACAGAAAAGTCAATTGATCTTGATAAGAGTAAGATCAATATGATGAAGTCAATGTTACAAACAACATCTCCAGAAGAGATCAGACAGAAGTTTCTAAATCGTGGGATTGTACCAGAGTCAGTAAGAAGAACAATGGCATATAATTTTTTAACTGAGGGAGGAAATGTCTTCCCAGAATCAAACTCTACAATTCCAAATGAGCTTATAGAGACAAATGTCAATAACGCCTTGAAACAAACAGGATTGGCTCCAATTGAATTTGAAATCATTGGCAATAAGTCTAAACCATTTGTTGGAGACCTTGATGTTGCTATTGGTAAGGAACAGATAGAATCAAAACTTGGGATTGATGAAACAAAAGACTTTTGGAAAGAATTAGACCAGTTCTTAAAGAGTGCCGGTGCTAGATATAAGATTAATAAGGGTTTGGGACAATTTCATATTCTTGTGCCACTTATTGATAATAATCAAAAACAAATAGAAGCACTTGATGCACAGGGAAATGGGATAAAAGAACCAGGATTGATTCAAATTGATTTCTTTGTTGGTAATGTTGGTTGGATGAAGAAGACTTCATCAGGTGCACCAAAAGAAAGTGCATATAAAGCAGCATATAGAAACATTTTAATCGCTTCAATATTCTCGGTGGTTCGTTGGACAAGTCCTAAAGACCCAACAAGTTTCTACAGGCTGTTGATTAACCCAAGATCAGGAATGAAGATAGCAAAAAAGAAGATTGTTCCTTCAAAGGGCGCAACAGAGAAATCTGAAGTAGTAAATGAAAAGGTAATATCTGTTGACCCAGACATTGTTTCTTATATCTTGTTTGGTAAGGGTTATACTTGGGATCAAATTGATTCGTATGAAAAACTATTGGCATTGGTTGAAAGCCCAGCATTCAGGTTTAAAAAAGATAAAAACAGAATCATGGATGAGTTTAAAAAGGCATTGATCTCATCCAAAAGAGAGATTCCAACAAACTTAAACAAGTGATTTTAGATTTTTTCGTTATACTAACGAGATATCTATTATAGATTAATCAAAAAAGGGCTTATTAATGGCAGAGTTACCAGAATCTTTTAGTCAAAGACTAACCAGACTTTTCAGATCTGGACCAGCTATCCAAAGAAGAATCAAAGGCTATGATAGTAACCCAAAGTATGGTGACAATCAACTTATACGGGGCACATATGGCGGTAAGAACCTTCCATTTGGATTTGGTAGAGAGAACTCTCCGTTCAGTGTACTTGGCACATACGGCATCCTAGACAGACTAGCACGATACTCAGAGTTTAGTTTGATGGAGTATACTCCTGAGATAGCTACAGCCCTTGATATCTATGCTGATGAAGCTGTTGGTGGAGATGATCGTGGTAAGTGTTTCCACATCTACAGTAACAACCAAGAAATTAAGCGTGCTCTTGATGATGTCTTTTATGATGTTTTGAATATTGAGTTCAATCTTAAGTCATGGACAAGAAACCTTGTAAAATATGGTGATTTCTTTCTTTATAATGAGGTTGTACCAGATCAGGGTGTAATCAATGTAATGCCAATTCAAGTAAGTGAGTTAGAAAGAGAAGAAGGTTTCGACCCAGAAGATCCTTATGCAGTAAGATTTAAGTGGATCACTCGTGGTAACAGATATCTTGAAAACTGGCAAATCAGTCACTTTAGAATTTTAAGCAATGACTTGTTCTTACCATATGGTACTTCAATTCTAGAGACTGCTAGAAAGATTTGGCGTCAGCTAACAATGTTAGAAGATGCTATGTTAACTTACCGTGTTGTACGTTCTCCTGAAAGAAGAGTGTTTTATATTGACGTTGGTAACGTGCCTCCAACAGACGTTGAGAGCTACATGGACGCTGTTAAATCTACACTTAGATCAAATGGCAACATGGATAGCAGAACTGGTAAAGAAGACCTTAGATACAATGCTCAATCAATGTTGGACGATTATTTCATTCCAATCCGTGGTGGTCAATCTGGTACAAAGATTGATACACTCTCTGGTGGTCAACACGTTTCTGCTACAGAAGACGTAGAATATATTCAACGTAAGTTATTCGCTGCCTTGAAGGTTCCAAAGCCATACATGAACTTTGATGAAAACCTTTCTGCAAAGGCATCCTTGGCTCAGATGGATATTAGATTTTCTAGAACCATTCAATCATTCCAGAAAATTATCATTGCTGAGTTAAACAAGTTGGCAATGATTCATTTATTTACCAAGGGATTTGATGGACCAGATTTGATTGATTTTGAACTTAAACTTTCTAATCCAAGTTCTGTTGCTTTACAGCAGAAGCTTGAATTATGGAGTGTTAAGTTTGATACAGCTGGAACTGCAAAAGAGACAAAGCTTGTTGATGAACATTGGATTCAAAAGAACATTCTGGAATTGACAAATGAAGAAATTTCGTCTATTGAAAAAGGTTTGAGAAAAGATAAACTTAGAGAAAAAGAGTTGGATGATTTGGAGTTGGTTTTACCTGATGAAAAGTCATCTCCAAAGACTACAGATATTTTTGATCCATCCATGTATGATGTCCCTGGAGCAAATGTTCCAAGAACACCTCCAGAAGAACCAATACAACAAGATCCTGGTGCTCGTGCCGATCTTGTGTTGTCTAAGTTCAGACAGTATGATTCTGATGGACAAGCTTATGTTGTTGATCTTGATACAAATAAAACTCCAATCAAGGCTACTCCATTCCTAACAAGACATAGAAGAAATAGAGTTAGACGTGAGGGTGAAGGTACTGGTAGACAGAATACAGCAATGCCAGACATGAATGCAATGCTAAGTCAGAAAAACAAATACACCAAAGATGTGTTTGGGCAAAAGACAGAAGGTATTGATTATGCTGATCTCAAAGTTAGAACTTTGAAGGACATGAATAAACAAGATCAGAAATATTTGATTCAAATTGAACCAGCTGTCAACAACCACATGAAGGCTGTTCTAAAAAATCTGAAATACTACATTGAACATCATCCAAAGAACAAAAAGCTTGTTATCAATGAGGCAATTGATTCATTAGATTTTGATGACATCTCTGTAGAAAAAGATGGTGATGAATTAATTCTTGAAATTGCTAATAGTAAACCAACTTCAAAAAATAATGAAATAGTGATTGAAAAAATTAAAGAAAAGTCCTTATCGGATGTCTTTAATGAAGATGAATAATCTTAATCCAAAAATAGCCACTATTTAATATGGAAGAACTATAGAGTTGATTCATGAGTTTAAGTCACAACAAGAAAAGAAATGTTGGGTTGCTCCGAGAATTTTTTTCGAAGCATATAGCTAGCTGTTTTGTTGACAAAAACAAAGTCCAAGCTGAAGAAGCCAATATTATTTGGTCCAAGTATATGAAATCAGGAACCGAGCTTCAGAAAGAAATGAGGCTTGTTTCTGCTTTGATGGAATCAAAGTTTGACAACAAACAAATTGCATATGACTTTCTTATGAAGGTAAAACAAGCCTCCAAATCCATATCTGAGAAGAAACTTGAAAGAGAAAAAACTTTCCTTCTTAGAGAGATTCACAACAAGATTGAAGACACCAATTTTTTCAACAGAAATGTTTCAAATTATGTTGAAATTGCTTCAATACAACTTCTTTTGAATAACTGGATTAAAGAAGACAAATCTATAGACTCTCAAAACATGCAATTAGAAGACAAGGTTTTAAACCTTCTTTGCAATAAGATTGTTGTAGAGAGTAAACATACAAAAGATCTTGATGCCCTTGGCACATTAAAAGAATCAGACCAAGTTGTTGACAGTCTTGTTGTCAACATCATGAATGAGAAGTTCAATAAAAAGTTTGCTGGCCAACTAACTGAGAGTCAAAAGTATATTCTTCGTGAATTCATATTTGAAGATAATCAGGACAAGTTAAAAGAAAAGATGATCTCTTTGAAAGAAGAGACATTGAGTCTTCTTGAAAAAGAAGTCGCTAAGAAATCAATCAATGCTGTTGATAGACAACGCTTCCAGGAAATAAAAAGCCTGCTTGAAACTGACTACTCAAAAATAGATGTGATTGAAGAAGCTAATGTAATTTTCTATATGTCAATTTCTAAATTGAATGAAGAATTGAAAGAAGACAAGTAATGGTCAAGCTATTAAAAGAACTTAATGATTTTACCTATGACCATGAAGAGGTCAAGAAGATACAGAAAGAGGGTGGACCTCTTGTTGTAACTGGTATCTTACAAAGAGCAGATACAGTAAACCAAAATGGTAGAATCTATCCACGTTCAATCTTAGAGCCACAGATTGAGGCATATAATGTTCTGGTTAAAGAACGTCGTGCAGTTGGAGAATTGGATCACGCAGATGAACCAGTTGTCAACTTAAAAAACGTATCTCACGTTATAACAGATATCTGGATGGAACCAGATGGAGCTGTTAAGGGTAAGGTAGAGATTTTAAATACTCCAATGGGTAATATTTTAGAAAGCCTTATCAAGGCAAACATTAAAGTTGGAATTTCAAGTAGAGCTCTTGGTTCTGTATCTGAACAAAGAGAAGGCGATATAGTACAGGATGATCTTTATTTCATCTGTTGGGATTTCGTATCTGAGCCGAGTACACCTGGTGCATGGATGATGAAAGAAGCAAAAGAATATTCTAGAAAAGAATTGAAGGATATTTTTTCAAGACAACAGAGAGTCTCTATGGCAGCAAATGAAACTTTAGCATTCCATAAAAAGATTCGTGGGGATAAATAATCATGGCAAGATTAACTAAAAGTCAATTAAAGGGTATTCTAAAGGAATGTTTGATTGAAATTCTAAGAGAAGAAAAAATACTTTCATCTCTAAAAGAATCAGTTAATTCTGCTCCAGCAACCCAAACAAGAAGATTACCATCTTCTGAGGGAACCAAAACAAAACAACTTCAAAATCCAACAGACTATACAACACAACAAAGAACAAGAGAACAACTTGCTAATGCAGGACTTGTAGAACAAATCAATCATTTGGCTAATGTTGTTTCTGTCGGTGGTGATAGTAGTTTGTTTGCAGATATTCTAGCAGACACAGCTATGACAACCTATCAAAAGCAACATGAGAAGGGTGTTCCTGGTACTGTTGTTATGGAAAGTTATACCAATGAAAGATTGGCAGAAGAAGTAGAATCTCTACAGGAGATGACACCAGATGGTAATTTGAAGCATTGGGCACAGGTTGCTTTTGCTAAGAAATGATCAAATACACAATATCTAAACAATATTAGTTAATCCAAACTATTTATGAGTCAAAGGAAAGCTACAAATGCCTACACATCGTCAATTAACAGTAACAGCCCCATCAACTACAAGAGGTAATGGATCTTCGGATACAAAAACTCTACAAAAAGCATTTCCATCATCTCCAATTTATAAGGGAGAATTGACAGAAGAAGTGGTTAGAACAGAGGGACAGACATTATTGGTTGATGGCGTAGTGAATGATGGTGGTAAGACTTTTGGTAGTTTCGATAGAGATTACTCAGGTGCCCCAGATTTGGAAAAGGATGTTGAAGTTGGTGGAGCAGGTCTCCCAGGTTCACCATATGCTCCAAACATCGCTTCACCAGGCGTTGAAGGAAGTTTGAATCCAGCAGATATACCAGCTGTCGGCGCAGAAGCTACACAGGCTGCAAAAGGCTCTGGAGCTCCATTTAATGGTAATGGTTTGGAATCTCCAAGCAAAACAACAAAGTCAATCTCTGCACAAAAATTGGGAAGTCTAATTTTTGGCAAATCAGACGGTAAGTGATAATAAAGGTTAAACAATGACGGATCTTTATAAAGAAGCTATTTTAGAAGCTAAAAAATTAAAAGAGATTGCAGAAGAAGATGCTAAGAAAAGTATCATTGAAGCAATATCTCCTTATATTAAAAGAGTAATCACCAAACAGATTTCTGAATCTGGTGGTACTGGTGGCGGTGGTGACATTGGTTCTTTCTTTCTCGAACAAGATGAAGATCCACTCGCCGATCCATCATTAGCGCCTCCTGCTGCTCCACCAGCTCCAGGTGCTGATGTTTCTGCCGCTCCTCCAGCAACTGATCCAGCAGGATTAGATTTGTCTGGCGGTGCTATGGCTGGAGACTCCTCGACCACTGCTCCAATATCTTCAGGTATGGCAGCTTCTGGTGAGGATGTAGTGAATGCAGCAATGCCAGACGCTGATGGAAAGATTACTGTTGACTTTGAAGACTTGTTTTCTTCCTCTGGTGAAGAAGATGCTTCAGCAGCACCAATCACACCAGCTCCAGGTGCAGCAGATCAACTAACACCTCCAGGTCCTGACGCAGGTGCTCCTGGACTTGACATGAATACACCATTATCTGATGTAGCTCCAGTTCCAGGTGAAGAAGAAGAAAATCCAATGGCACCTCCTGCTCAACCACTAGCTGAGTCAACTAATTTGAATTCATGGAAAAATTCTTTACATGAAGTGTCAAGTAAAATTGATTCTGTTTATTTTAGCAAAAATACTGTCGGAATCGTAAAAGAATCCCTAAAAACAAGGCTTTTTCAACTTCTTGAAAGCTTGGACAAGCTTAAGGATGCTGGGAAAATTAACAGTCAACAAATAAAAATAAATGAAAATAAATTAGAATTTTTGTTTTTAAAGCTGAAAGACGCTGAATTGAAGAATAGTTACATAGAGAACGATCTAAAGGAAGAGAAAAACATGACAAGTCTCAAAGAATACGCTGCAAGGCTTTTTGAAGAATCTTACGCCGAACAAGGTGATAAGGCTGGAACCAATCAATCAACAACGGCTTCTGCGAAACATGCAGCAGACAAGTCAGGTGTTGCCCCAGACGTAGAGCTACAAGAAGAAATGCTTCCAGGCTCTTGGTCTAATAGTGATTCTCTTCCAGGCACCAGTCCAAAACCACCAGCTCCAAAGGGTTGGGAAAAGGGTGAAGCTGGTCTTAAAGAAAAAGATCAAGATAAAGTTATCGAAGAAGCTCTAGCTTCTATCGCAGAAGAAGTCGAAGCAAAAGGTCATGCTGGCTTTGGCGACACTGACGAAGATCCATCTGTTGAATTCGACATGGATGAAAAAGAACTTAAGGAAGCTATCAGACAGATTCGTAAAGAATCAATCAAGAAGAAGATGGCAAAGCTAAGAGAAGCCTCGGATGCTAAGTCTTGGGAAGATGGCGAGCCAGAGAAGGACGAACCAGCCAAGAAGAATCTTTCAAAGAAGGATGAACCAGGTAAGGGTCTAAAGGCCGTTAAGGGTCCAGGCGTTGAAACCATGAAGGAAAACGACTTCCCAATGGGCGACGAAGATCATGAAGAACCAGATGCAGACGACAAGGGCGGCGAACCAGATATGGATTCCGACGACATGGGTTCTGATATGTCCGGTCTTGGTGTAGATTCTGATGAAGACGACATGATGGGTGGCGACATGGACGATGGCGCTGACTTGGTAATCAACATTGATCTACCAGACGAAGTTGAAGATGCACTTGCTGACGTTGATGTCGGTGCACTTGATGACATCAGTGTTTCACTATCAGACGTAAACCTTGGTCAGCCAGAAGGCGGCATGGGCGGAGCACCAAAGATGCTTCAAGATGACGAACCAGAAATGGACGAGACTGCAATGATGCAGATGAGAGAGTCATTCAAGAAGAGACAAGCAATGCTTGAATCAAAGGTTGTCACTGCTGCAAAGGCAATGAAGAATTACAAGTCACAAGTTGAAGGTTTGAAAGCAGAATTGCAAGAAGCCAACTTGTTTATTGCAAAGAATGTTTACTTTACAAAATTCCTACAACGTGGTGATTTGTCAAAAGCAAATCTAGAGAAGATTGTAGAACATTTGGACCGTGCAAAGACAGTCCAAGAGACAAAAGAGATTTACTCAAAGATTAAAAATAAATTAGCAGAATCTGCTGTTGCTTCCAAAAAATTGGTGGGGTCATCCTCAAAGGTCACCGCTCCAGGAAGTGCTGTATCTCTAAATGAGAACGTCAATCGTGCAAGCGATGAAGGAAGTGTCAGTTCCCGACGTTGGCAGGAGCTCGCTGGTATCAAAACTACCAATGACAAGTGATAAGAAAGAAAACAGAGAAAGAAATTAGGAGATTATAAACAAATGAAACAATTTACATTATCACAGTTAGCTGAAGGAGCACAACGTAGATCACTTGGTGACGACGCTCCTCGACTAGTCAAGAAATGGGATCAAACCGGCTTGCTAGAAGGCCTTCGTGGCTTTAATAAGGATAACATGGCACGTTTGCTTGAGAACCAAGCAGCGGAGCTACTACGTGAATCAAACGCCCTATCATTGGGTGGCGCAGGTCTTTCCCCAAGCGGTAAGGTTGCTGGTTTCACAAACGTCGCATTCCCAATCGTTCGTAGAGTGTTCGCCGGTCTAATTGCAAATGAAGTTGTATCCGTACAACCAATGAGCTTGCCAGCTGGTCTATTGTTCTATCTTGATTATACCTACGGTTCATCCGTTGGTGGCGATGCTTCCTCAGCAGCAAACAACTACTCAACAACTTCAGTAGTTAACCCAAGCACATACACCTCACAAGATTCATTGTACAACAACCCAAGAGGCGCTGGTGTACGTTCAGGATCACTTGCAACAGGTGGTCAATACGATCTAGTCGGTTCCGGCTACTCAAAGGTTCACAAGCAGACCAAGGTAATCCAAGTCGCTGCTGGTGCAACTGGTTACTGGGCAACTGGTTCAGTTTGGACCTCAACAGGTACAGTCAAGACTGCTGATGACTTCACAGGCTACAACGCACGTTTCGTTGACTATGACACAAGAGTTGAAAACGATCTAACTGCTAATCTTATGGATTACTGTTTCATCCACGTCGCTGCGTCAGAAATCACCACAAACATCAATGGTGCAGATCTTTCCAACATCGAGCAAATTGCAATCTCTGGCTTCGGCGCAGTTGCAAACAGTGCTGCTGAATGGGGCGAGAAGTACCAAGCTGGTCGTGGCGTACTAAACCTACGTAGAATGAACAAGCGTGGTAACTGGAACGGTTCAGTCTTTACTCCAGACCCACTTAACGGCTCACACGTACAATTCGTTGTCGGTGTTGCAAACGCTGGTACAGCTCCAGCTCCAAGCACAACTGCTGGTACACAGATCACAGGTTCCGCAGCTATCTCTGATGCGCTAAGCGTAAACAGCGATGGTTCAACCTTGACCATCCCATCATTTGAATCAGACTTCGCAGTCGATTCTTCACCAAGAATCCCAGAAGTTGACATCAGAATTGAGAGCACCTCAGTTACTGCTGCTACCCGTAAGTTGCGTGCAAAGTGGTCACCAGAAATGGCTCAAGATCTAACTGCATTCTACTCAATCGACGTAGAAGTTGAATTGACAAATATCCTTTCCGAGGCTATTACTCTCGATATCGACAGAGAAATCTTGAACGACTTGCTTACACAAGCAAACGCAGCTAACCTATTCTGGTCCAGAGCCCCAGGTAAGATGGTTAACAAGTTCACTGGCCAAGAAGCTCTTATGTCCAGCACACTTTCACCAGGTCCAATGATCTTTGCTGATGCGCAACACTGGTATCAGACACTACTTGAGACCATCACCGACGTAGCTAACCAAATCCACAAGAAGACCCTTCGTGGCTCAGGTAACTTCATCGTAACTTCACCAGAAGTTTGCACAATCCTAGAGCATTTGAATGCTTACAAGTCAAGCTACCGCATCGACGGTGACGGACAAGTCAAGGATGGAATGACCATCGGCGCAGAGACCGTTGGCACCCTTAACAACAGATACACTGTTTACAAGGATCCATACTTCCCAGCCAACAAGATCCTAATCGGTCTAAAGGGCAACACCTTCCTAGAATCAGGATATATCTACGCACCATACGTACCACTTATCTTGACTCCAGTCATCTACGCTCAAGAGGATTTCACTCCACGTAAGGGCGTCATGACAAGATACGGTAAGAAGATGGTCAGAAGTGACTTCTACGGCACCGTAACAATCCTAGACATGGGCATTATATAGGCTAAAGTGCCCCCACTAGACATGGGGATATAACTGGACAAAGTGTCCTGAATGAACTATACTGAAGACTGGGGAAATTAATCCCTGGTCTTTAGGTTTTATATGCAAATAATTTATAATAATAGTTCAAAATGTAATGGTGTGTATTTTATCAAAAATATAACAAATGATAGATTGTATGTTGGTTCTACGGTTCGGTTTAGTAAACGATTCAAATCACATATTAGTAGTTTAAAGGCTGGTACTCATTCAAACAAATTTCTTCAACATGATTGGAACAAATGTGGAGAAGATTCATTTATTTTTGAGGTGATAGAGGTAACAGAAGAAAAATTAGTAAGAGAACAGTATTATCTTGACAAATATTATGATAATCAAAAATATTGTTACAATCTTCGTTCTGATGCTTGTGACAGTAGAGTTGGAGCAAAAAACAATAAACCTAATTCAATTACTGACAAAAGATGTAAATCTCCATCTGAAGAGGTTAAGAAGAAACGTGTAGATGCTATCAAACAAACCTATAAAGAGGATGACGAGCTTCGTGCAAAAGCTGCTTTGATAGCCAAAGAGAATAGATGGAAAGATCATTCGACCAATATTGTTCTTGTAAACAAAGAAACAAAAGAAGAAGTGTTAGTTACTGGATCTCTTAGAGAGTTTGCGATTGAAAGAGGAATTTCTTATAAGTCTTTACATTTGGTTGTAAGAGGCAAGGGGAAAAGTTGTGGAGGTTGGTATGTTAAAGATCATGGAGAACCAGTTTATGTTTCTCAAAGTGGTCAGGTTAGAAAACCATTGTCTGATGAACATAAACGTAAGATAGCTAATTCAAAATATAAGGGAATAGAATTGATTAACGTTGTTACAGGAAAAGTTTTATGTGTAGGAGATAGTGTTAAGGAATTCGCCAATCAAAATGGTTTATATTACACGACCCTCATTAAAGTGTTAAACAAACAATGCAAATCTATATCTCAATTTAAACTAAAAATTGAAATACTTAACACTGTTGGAGCAATATGAAAAACAAGAAATTTGATGATAATGTAGAAATAACGAGAAATTTCCTACAAAGGTTTATGCTCAAAGAAGCAACGACTTCATATGAGGATTTCATTGGAGATACTGCTAGACCAATGATGTCAGATAGTGAAGAAGATAATGACGAAACTCCAAAAGTTTTACAGTTACTTGACAGGGCAATCAAACTTGGTTTGTTAAATCCTCGTAATATCTCATATCTTAAGATTACTGGTGCAAGCTTAGAACAAGGAATTCCAGAAGAGTTGATACAAGCAGTTTTCAAAGAAATTCAGATGAACATTGCAAGAAAAATATCAAATTTAACAACTCTTCAATCGGACATAAATTCATTAGTAGATACATCAACTGATAAAGAAGATATAAACTTCTAAGGCATACAATGAAACTTACATCAAAACAACTATTAGAGAAAATCATCAAAGAAGAAGTTGGTTCTGCTATTGGAGAACCACAAACTTCATCAGAAACCAAAAGTAAGGCTCAACAATCTTTTGAAAGAACCATAAATGGTAACATGTTAAATAATAGGTTATCTGGATTCAAAGGAAAAGGGGTCGTTGGCAAAATGTGGGATGAAATCATCGCTCACCTTAAAATGCCTCAAGAACAACAACGACAATGGTTTAAGGATTTACGTGCCAATACTACAACCGTACCTTGGTCAACTTCAGAAAATGGTTTTGTTGCTTTTTATTTCAATCAGGCCATAAAAGACGTACAAGCAGGTCTTCTTGATCCAAATAATGCCATATCTGGTACACAAATGGAACAAGAACAATTACCAATTTGGAAAGCCAAAGAAGATGCTTGGGAATTAGAAAAACAAAAAACAAAAGATAAAGAAAATTTGTTATCTCCTGAAGAGAAAGCTGTCCGTGATGCAAAGGCAACAGAGCGGGCTATGTATGGAGGAGATCCAAGCAAACGTCCATGGGGTCTTGGTTCATAATAAAGAAGAGAATAATTTAAAAGCGATTTAAGACTTGGCAGGCTCTATATGATGTCCTGCCCTTTCTTTTTGTTATGGAGCCACAGGTCCGCCGTCAATGGCATTTAAACCTGTCTCTGCTTCATACTCCCAGAGTATCTTTCCTTGTATAGAATCAAAGCCTCCAAGAGGAAACCAAACATCTGGATTTGAATGATTTACATCTGAGTCTCCATATTCATAATATGAGATTATATGTGACATTTCATGAGATAAAACTTCTATGTTATTATAATACTTGTTTTTAACTACAATATCAAAATTTACGCCACCAAGATCTTCCCAACAGAAAAGTCTTTCATTGGTATAAGCAAGAGTATTTTCACCTGCATCCTTTCGTTTGCCATACAAATAGTCAAACTCTGCTTGTGTACTTGTAACAATCACATGAAAGCTTCTTAAGCCTTTCATATAAACATCAGTTGTAAGTTCATATTGAGGATCTTGAGAAGATTCTAATGCTCTCATAGCAATTCCAGCAAGTTCTGCTATATCTTTTGCTGTTTGTCCTGTTGTAAACACATCATTGATTGATTCAAAATCTACAAAGACAAGAAACTCTCTTTCTCTTTCATCTCTGTATATTCCTCTTTCTTGGAATTCTGTTTGATATGTTGTCCCATCTGTACAAAGCTTACTACTGTCTGCTATGTCTTTCACAGTGTCATAAAGCTCATATGGTGTGCAACTAAAGAACAATAAACTAAAACAAAAGGATAAAAAGAAGAATTTATTCATGTATACTCCGAAAATAAGTAGTAATATAGTCAATGAAAATAATTAATGTTGTAATTACATCAACAGGAATACCTCAATGGCCGAAAAGACCTTAAATTTAAATGACTTGAAGAAAATGGTTGAGTCCATAACTAGACAGAGTTTGAAAGAACATGCTGCCTCCGTTGCTCCTAAGAAATCAATCAAAGTTACTAAAAAACAACTTCGTGAGATGATCAGAGAAGCTCTTTCTGAAGAAGATAAGATTCCTGAAGAAATGAACGTAACTCTTGAACAACTTCGTGAGATGATCAGAGATGGTGTTCTTGAATCAATGGACAAAGAGCTTACAAAGAAACTTAGAAAAAGTAAGTAAATGATATGAGTGATAACCCTAAAAATAAGATAAAAAACATTATAGAAACGATTGTTAAAGAAGAAGTGACAGGACATATGCGCCAAGGCCCAAAAGTGTTCTCTCTGTCTAAGGTAGTTGATTTTGAAGGAGGGGTTACCGTTGGTATCTTTACTTCTTTAGAAGTAGCTAAACAAGCAGTGAGTGAATTGACATACAAGAATGATGATGTGTATGTGATATTTGAACATAATATGAATGAGGTTGATGAAGATCCTGGAATGGTTTGGAAAAACTAATCTGATTTATGACAAACATGATGTAATACGAAGGTCACGTTGGGAAACGTGACCTTTAGTTTTTCTGCTTCTTCAATGTTTACTTTAGCATCATCCCAAAACTCTACATAATCATAACCATGATCTATGATCTGTTGTTCTATCCAAATCCTTTTTCTGTTTGCACTATCTTTTTTGGTTGGCAAAACATTCACATATACTCCAATTGCATATACAGGAATGTCTATTCCAAGAGTTGTCAACATATAATCAGCTACGGGCTCTGAATATCTTCTGGCTGTAAGAATGACTGCTTTATCAAGGACTGATTTAAGTTTGTCAACCATTTCAACATAAACCTTTGGATTTTTGACAGAATCAAACTCTGTTATGTCAAGCACTTCATTTTCATCATATATCCCATTCATAAAGTTATAGTAGGCTTGGATGTCAAGGGATATTGTTGATCTTGATCTATGATGAACATAAATGTTGGCGCAATCAGAAACAAGGGTATCATCAAAGTCAAATATATAAAGTTCTTTTGTAGGCATACTAATCTATATTGTGTCACGTCGATTAAATGGTATAAACTATTTACATTGGTACAAAGGGGAATATTTAATAACACATGTCTGACTTCAACAATACAATTCATCCTTGCCCATTTGGGTTTTATGATAAAAATCCTGTATTCCAAAATGATGCAGACAAAATAATCTTTTTTGTTCTTAGAACGCATGGAGAAGATATTCTTTCAGCTGAACTTACAAAGAAAATGATCTGGACATGTTTTGAAAGAGCCACATTTACTTTCAATGCTCAATTAATAGAATATCAAGCCAAATCTAATCTTAGTTCACTACTTGGTTCTGCAACTGGTTCTGTAAGTCCTACAGATGCCAACACAGCCAATCTATCAATAAACCTATCCTCACAATATGTTCCTTCCAGCCTTGAATTTTTGATCAAACAGGCAGAACCATATTCGGCAGAAATTGGTTACGGACAATCTGAGAATACATACTCTGGTTCTATACTTCTAAATGAAGGACAACAGGATTACGATCTTTATACAGATTTAGTGGATGAAAATGATGTTCCATTGTCTGCAATGATACCTTCTGCAAGCAATGGAAGAATGAGAGTTGTTGAGGTCTTCCATCATGCTCCAACTGCATATTCTTATGCTGGTTATGGTGGTTACGGTACAGGCTTTCTAGCAAATGTAGATGCTTCTGGCTCTGCTGGAGGAACTCAACCTGGTGCTTTTGCTCTTGGTACAAGATTTAACGTAATGCCAATATTTGAAGACGTTCTTCGTGGTGGCATGTTAAAAGAGGCGTTAAGAATAAGAAGATCAAACTACAGATATAGAATATCTGGCCGACATATAAGAATATTCCCTGTCCCTCCAATAAGTTCTGGTGGACAAGAGAGAAGACTTTGGATTAGAGTTAGGTTTCCGTCTACTCCAGTAGAAGGCATTTATGGTTCAAGTGTGTCTGGTTCTACTGGGCAATGGGAAAACCCAATAAAAGATAACTCTTTCTATGGAGTTAACAATCCTTCCAACATCCCTTATGGTTTACTTGATTATAGTTCTTTAAATCCATGGGCAAAGAATTGGATATTTGAATATACTCTTGCCTGTGCTACAGAAATGTTAGGAAGAGTTAGAAGTAAGTTTAAAACCATTCCTATTGGTGGAGCTGATCTTCAATTAAATGGTGATGACTTAGTTTCTCAGGGAAGAGAAGATAAAGATAAACTTCTTTACGGAGAATCTGGGCTTGTTTCTAAACTTGAAAGTCTTACTTATGCTAAGCTTGCAGAGACAGAAGCAAATAAAGCAGAAAGTCTATTAAAACAAATGGCCGGCGTACCCTATCCTCCAACTGTGAACATTTCATTAAGATAAGATTGGTAAAACATGTCAAGATTATTCATAGGACCAAGAGAACAACAATTCATAGCAGACATAACAAAAGAGTTTGTTAAGGATGTTGTGGGTCAATATGTAATCTATTATCCAGTATCGGTGTTATATACCAAGGTTCATTCAGTTTATGATGAAGCAATTGAGAAGGTGTTTGAAAACCCAATCAAAGTAGATGTACTTGCTGGTCAACCAACAAGAGCACAAAACTTTGGTAAGTTTGGTGTTGACGGAGAACTTTCTATTGAGTTGTTTATTCAATCGAGAGATTTGATAGACAAGGGTTTGGAAGTGTTTGCCGGCGATTTCTTTGTGTATGGTCATGAGGTATATGAAATATTACAGGCTATAGATTTAGACAACATCTATGGTCAAGCAGAATATGATAAGGCAACTAAGGTTACTGCTAAACTAGCAAGAACTGGTGAATTTGATTTGGATACATTTAAAGAGTTGTTGGAGACAAGTAAGAAGTTCTCTGACAGTACCGTTGAAAAGAAGTTTATCCAACAAAGAGGTCTTGATGAAACAGAACAAGGCGCAACTAACGATACTAGACAAATTAGAAAAAGATTAAAAGACGATATGGCAGATATCTCTCTTGGAGAAGGCCCAAGGAAGGTTGATGTTGATGAAACAGAAAATGTTGCCATAGATCCTGAAGGAAGTGGATTCTATCATGAGTAAAAATAAACTAAAAGATATCATCAAGGAAGAACTTGATAAGGCAATTAAGGAATTCTTCCCAGGTGCTGCAGGATCTAAAACTAGTGCTATGCAGGTTGCTGGTAAGGGTGATTTTAAAAATCCATATGGTAGTCGTGCTGATGGTTTTTATGGTGGTTACTATGGTTATGGTAGTGTTGGAGGAATGCCTCTATTAGCCTCTGCAGACCACACAAAGGATGAGGAGTCACCACAAGCCGTAGACCTAAAGAAGAAGCTTTCCTTGACCCCACAGAAGGCTCGTGGCATAGGAAACATATTGAATGTTAACTGGAAGAAGGTTAACTTCAAAGAGTTCTATAAGGGAATGTGGGTTGAACTAGAGCATGGCGCAGTACATCCAAGACTTGATGTTACCCATAGTAATCTTATCAACACTGCAAAGATAGCTTTGGCACACTTAGTAGAAGATCCACAATATTATACTAAACTAAAGAAGTACGTTGAAAAAGATCAACCAACTCCTGCAACCATTGATGAATCAATGATGACAGAAAAGAAGTTTATAAACATGGAGGAATTTAAGAAGTTCCATCCAGCACAAAGACAAGCTTTCTTAGAAACAAACACCGAAATGTTGGGTCAAGGGTCATCAAGAAATGTATATCTGGTTGATAGTAGTAGAGCACTTAAAGTTTCTCGTAACACAAAAGGTATTGCTCAAAACAAAGCAGAATTAGAAGTTTATACAGATCCAAAAACCAACAAACTAATCAACAAGATTTATGATTATGATCCAAACAATACTTGGCTTTTGGTAGAGCTTGTTAGACCAATAGAGACATATGAAGAGTTTAATGAATTAACAGGTATTGATGATTACGTGAGATCAATCAATTTTCATCTTAATTTATACCCACAACAAAAATTTGCTCAATTTTTCTCCAATCCAATCAACCAAAATACAAAAGATCGAGTAGCCCCGTTTACAAAAATGGCAATCATGGCCAAAAAGAATGCGGATCTGTACACACCAGATGTTACTATTCCAAGTCATTGGGGAAAGACTGCTGACGGAAGAGTTGTGATATATGATTATGGTGCTACTAACGAAGTCATTGATAAACATTATTTTGGTAATACTCCAACAGAAGCAACTAAACAAGATATAAATCAGGTAGATGGAGAGAATATTTTGGCATTAGAAGATAATAAAAATGCCCTTCGCACACGAATGGAAGAATTGGCAGATTTATTAAATGCTGAAGACCGCCGACGACAATTAGCAAATGAACCGGCAATTTCTGATAAACAAAAACAATTATACCAAGAATATGAGAAAGTACGTAAGGAATTTGTTTTTGCAAAACACAAACTTGCGGACGCCAAACGAGACTAACTAACCGTATAACTATCTAATTAGTATTATGGTTAATAGATCAAAAAATGTTACTCGTCAGACAATAGAAAGAGATCCAAAGAATCCTGAATCACATTTAGATTCAGGATATGAGGGTGATGATACCTCTGATGAGTTTACCATTCCTCCTTGTGGCATATCAGATTCTGATATTGCTTTGTTTAACTTGTTTGACAAAGACATTGGGTTTACTATAAGAAACGTAGCCTCTGCAAACAAAAACATTTCTATTAAGAAACCATTCGTTATATTTGCTACTGGTGAAAGGTTTGCGTTAACAAAACGTCTACGCCCACCAAGAGATAAAAACAATACTTTGATGTTACCAGCAATCTCTGTTAGAAGAACTGCTGTCACACAGACAGATCAGGATATTACTGGTCGTGGTATGAATCAGTTTACTGGCACCATTACCATTAAACGTCGTTTGGCAGAAGAAGACAGAGATTACCAAAACTTTATCAACAAGGAGGCTATGAAAAACATGGATCTTGGTGATACTAGAAGAACTACTGGCGAAGAAGGTAAGAATGTTGATATAGTCAACGGGGGTTTACTATCTCCACAATTGAGTAATAATATTTGGGAGTTTATAACCATACCACAACCACAATTCTTTACTGCAACATATGAAGTTGTTTTTTGGACCAAATATGTTCAACATATGAACTATCTGATAGAAACATATATCTCTTCATTCTTACCACAAGTAAGAGGACATAAACTTGGAACTGAAAAGGGTTATTGGTTTATGTCTTATACAGATGAAAACTTTGGCAGCCAAGAAAACTTTGAAGAGTTTACTGAAGATAAGAGAATAGTGAGATATTCCTTTACCGTAAACGTCAAGGGTTTTATCTTAGCACCAAATCATGAGACAAACAAGGTTCCAGTCAGAAGATGGATATCTTCTCCAAACATTGTGTTTGATTCATTTCCAAATGGGGAGATGATCACAAAAAAGCATTTACAGGAAGTGACAAAGAACCAGGACAAATTTATTTTGTCTGATACAGAGATAGATCCTCAGACCAAACAGAGACCAACAACAAATCAAAAATATTCTTCTACAAAGAAAGTCTGGGATCCAAAAACAAAAAAATATGTTTCAAAAACCGTGTCTATTTTAGAGTCAAATCAAAAAAAGGGAGAGACAGTTTTTTATGTGGAAGACCAAAGTCTTTTGAGGGAATATATAGATTCCCTAAATAAATGACAGTTTGTTGCAATGCGATGATTTTCAATAAATTGTCAACTATTTAGATTAGAGCATATATATAACCGTTCCGTAGAACTAAGAGGACAAAAATGACTTCTCCAGTATTTAACTTCCCAGCGTATTTTGACAGAGAAATTGATTTATCACAACAAACACAAGAACCAGTAGGTATTCCTGCAGGTTTGGTTGGTACATCAGAGAGAGGCCCAGCATTCGTACCACGTACAGTTGGTTCATTTGCAGATTTCGTAACAAAATTTGGTGATTTAAATCCAAGATTCGTCGCTCCATATGCTGCGGATAAACATTTAGCAAACAAAAACGGATTAACCTTCGTAAGAGTTCTTGGCGCTGGTGGTAATACCACTGCTGCTGATATGGATGCTACTCGTCAACAGGGTGTTGTAAAGAATGCTGGTTTCAAAATCAGTGCATCCCTAGTTCCAGATAGTGCTGCCCATGGCGGTGCTCAAGGTGCTGTTCAATTCCTATTGGCTAGACATACTGTAACTGGTTCTGAAGCTTATTCACAACTAGGTTTCACAAACAACGATAGCGTGTTTGTAACAAGTTCTCTAGAATCATTCCTTGTAAGAGGTGTAATCTTTGCATCTAACGGAACAAGACTACAAGTTCTAAGCTACAATGAAAACTGGGCTACAACAATTGATGACGCTGCTACTGTTGATCCAACAAGCCGTTATTTCAAACTTGTTATCTCAAGCTCTGATGGTAGCAGCTATGCATCTTCTGAAGGTAAGTCTGGAATCAGAATTCTTACTGCTTCACTAGATCCTTCTGACGCAAACTACTTTACAAAGATTCTAAACACAGACCCAGAGAAGTTCTCAACAGAGAAACACGTTGTTTATGCTGATTATGCTGTTGATGCGGAAATGGCTAAAGTAAATGTTGGTACAGATAGCGTTGTTATTGCTTCAGGTTCTGCAAACACAAGTACAACCTCTGGTGACACTAGCCTTCCATTCCTAAACACTTTTGGTCGTTTTGATACAAGATATAAGACTGCTAAGACTCCATCTTTCATCAGCCAACCATTTGGTAAGGCAGAATATGATCTATTCCATATTGAATCAGTTGATGATGGTGTTTATCCAAACAGTAAAGTAAAGGTTTCGATTCTAAACATTAAGAAGTCTGCAAACCCACGCTACAAGTATGCAACATTCAATTTGGCTGTAAGAGCCTTTGATGACGTTGATACAAGCCCAAAGATTCTAGAACAATTTAACAACCTAACCTTAGATCCAGAATCTGATAGTTACATCGGTAAAGTTGTTGGAGATAGAAAAGCATACTTTAACTTCGATTCAGAAGACCTAGCGGATAGAAGATTGATTGTTGAAGGCAAGTTCCAAAACAAGTCAAAATATATTCGTGTTGTAATGAATGAAGCAGTAGAGAAGAAATTGATCCCAGAAGAGTCTGTACCATTCGGTCACAGAGGATTTGAAGTTCTTAGCACAAACTCAAGACTACAAGATAACTCTGGTTCAACTGGCTTTAGTGCAATCTCTAGACTTGCAGCTAGCACTGGCGCAGCAAGTGGTCATATCTTGGCCTCTGTAGTCCCTCCAATGCCTTTCAGATTCAAGGTAACAAGAGGAGCTGTATCTACTGACGCTGGTAAACTACAAGGCGCTCCAGGTGGCTTTGAGATTGTTGATGCAAGATATTACTGGGGTGTTAAGCTTGAAAGAAACAAGAACATCCTTAACCCAAATCCATTTAACGAACAAAACAGTTTGGCTTTGGCTTATACTAAGTTCTCTGGTATCAGTCAACTTGATGCGGTTGTAACTGGTTCTTCAAACAAGGACACCTTACATAATCATAAGTTCACACTTGCTCGTGTTGCTCTTGGTAACGGAAGCTTGTCTGATCTAACTTCTTCATCTGATATTCACATGAAGGAAGCAGCCTATATCAGAAATGGTAAGCCAGACGTTTCTAACTACAACATCGTTGACTCTGTTACATCAACCGAAAGAGTTACCCTTGCTTCATTGTTGAACAATGGTTCTAGTGCAGCAGTATTCAATGCCTTTAGTCAATATGCTAAATTCACAACCATTTTACAAGGTGGTTTTGATGGTGTAAACATCTTGGATAAGAACGCAGCAGTCATGAATGACAGAGCTTCTTCAACAGATGCAAGAACTGATGGAATCTACGGTAACGTAAATGGTTCATTCGTTTCTCCAGGCTTTGCATATAACCAAAATGGTTTGGGCGTAACAAACAACACAATTAACTCATACCGTGCAGCAGCAGACATTATCACAGATCCAATTGCTTCAAACATCAACGTTTTGGCAGTACCAGGACAAAGAGAACCACTTGTCACAGATTATTTTGCTGACAAGATAAAAGACTTTGCTCTTGCATATTATGCTATGGACGTTCCATACTATGATGCAAATGGTGAGAGAATCTTTGACGGACAAACTGGAGTATACACAGATCCAAACAAGACTGCGGACAATCATGAAAGCAGAGCTTTGAATAACGAATATTGTGGCTCATACTTCCCAGACATTACAATGGACGATACTGTCAATAACAGAAGAGTAACAGTCCCAGCATCAGTTGCTGTAGTCTCTGCTCTAAGTTTCAATGACAAGGTTTCTTTCCCATGGTTTGCTCCAGCAGGATTTAACCGTGCATCCCTAGACTTCGTTACTTTGACTACTACAAGAGTAAGTCAGCCAGAACGTGAACGTCTATATTCCGTACACATCAATCCAATCATCAAATTCCCAAATGAAGGTTACGTAATCTTCTCACAGAACACTCTTGAGCAAGCTGGTTCAGCCCTTGGAAGTGTAAACGTAGTAAGAATGTTGAATGATGTTAAGCGTCAAGTAATTGACGTTGGTAACAGAATTATTTGGGAGAACATCACTCCAGCTCTTAGAGAGCAACTTGTAAATCAAATTAACCCAATACTGAGCACAGTTCAACTTAGAAAGGGCGTCGAGTTCTTCAAGGTAACTTGTGACAGTTCAAATAACACCGATACAGATGTAAATAATCATAAGATGAATTGCCGAATTATTCTTAAGCCAACAAGAGCAGTAGAATTTATAGCAATAGATTTTATCATTACAAGAAGTGGTGTCAGCTTCAGCTGAAAAACATCTTAATTCCAACTCACATTTCCATAGATTAAAATAGTTAATTTTAGACAACATTAAGGTAACACAACATGGCACAAAGTTTTAAGAGCGCAGGAGTCTCGGCGAGAGTAATAAACCGTACTGGACCAACTTCTATTCAACCAACAGGAATTCCAGCTGGTGTAATAGGAACATCTGTAAAGGGACCAGCATTTGTACCAACAACTGTTGCTACCGGACAAGATTATGTTGTAGATTTCGGTGCACCATCAGATGAAATGGCAAATGGTCCATTAGCTTCAATAGAATGGTTAAGAAATGCTCCAAGTCTTACATTCCTAAGAGTCCTTGGTGCAGGTTCTGGTAAGAAAAGAGAAACCAGCGGAACTAACGCTGGCCGTGTTGCTAATGCTGGTTTCGTTGCTGGTCAAAGACTACCACAACGTCCAGGTGGTGCCTTTGGAAACAACTCTTATGCTTATTCTGGTGGCGAAGAAGGTAGAACCTTCTTCCTTGGTTGTTACATGAAGGAACTCGGCACAATGTTCTCTGATGTTAACAAACCATCAGAGGGTGTGCCAGTCATTCGTGGCATCTTAATGGCTCCATCAGGTGTCTATATTACTTTGTCTAGCAGCCGACCAGGCACAAACACTCCTTCAGTAACTGGTACTGCTGCCGGTGCGAATGGTTCTCTTACTGGCTCTATCAATCTTAAAGATAGTAGACAAGAAGTAGTATTGCTCCTAAACGGATTTAGCAACACTGATCCTTCATACTCAAGTGCTATTACTGCATCATTTGATCCAACTGCTAAAAACTATATCGGAAATGTTCTAAACACAAATCCATATAAGATTGAAGAAGCTGGTCATTATCTATACTCTGATTGGAAAGTTTATCCAACCCTTGCAGTACCAACAGGTTCATCTGTTGTTAATGCAGCTTATGGTGCTGGAGCAGTCAATGGTGCTCTATACTCTGAAGAGATTGCATTCTTGGTCCATTCTTCTCTTACAAGAAACTCTGGCTCAACAACTGTTCCAAGTTATGAAAACTTTGAAGACAGATACCAAACCGCAAGAACTTCTTGGATCACTTCACAAAAATTCGGTGGCACTGAACAAAATCTATTCAGAATCTTTGCTCTAACTGATGGCGCTTGGTCAAATGATAAAATGAAGTTCTCAATTGAGAGCATTGTTCCAGGTACAGATGCAGATCCATACAGCAAGTTTGATCTTGTTGTAAGAGATTTCACTGATACAGATAAGAGCCAAAAGGTTCTAGAGGCATACAGAGGATTAAGCCTTAATCCAAACTCTCCAAACTATGTTGCAAGAGTTATCGGTGATTTTAACACCTTCTTTAACTTCGATGCATCAATCGGTTCTCAGAAGCTTATCACCGAAGGAAACTTCCCAAACAAATCACGTTATATTCGTGTTGAAGTTAGCGAAATTGTTTCAAATGGTGAGATAGACCCAAGTGCAGTTCCATTTGGTTTCAGAGGCGCTCCACATATCATGACATCTGGTTCCGCACCAATGCCATCATTCACAGACTCAGTATATCTTTCTAAGACAAATCCATTCTATGATTTGGTACAACTTCCAGTTCCTTTCAGAGAGAATATCTCCAAGGGAAGTTCAACAAACAAGACTTCAGATAAGGGTCTTTACTGGGGAACTCATTTTGAAGAAAGAACAAGTCTTGCTGAACCAAATTCCAGTGACATTGTTAGCACAAACGTTTCTTCATTCAACAAATACTACCCAGATTTCCAAACAGACTATCAAAACTTTGTTGTTGTTGATAATCATGGTGTAGCTGATACTGCTGCTAATGGCATCTTGGATGCTGATAGATTCAACTTCAACAAGTTTAGTCTTGATAGCGTAAAGGTTGCTCTTAAGGCAAATGGAGACATTGATACACAAAACATCCAAGAATGGGTTTATGTAAGAAATGGAGCTATTGCTACAACTGCTTACAGCAGATCTCTAGCAGTCAGTGATTTGACTAACTCCAGCATCAGAAATGTTGCTAAGTTCTCATTCTTTATGTTTGGTGGTTATGACGGTTCAAACGTGTTTGACAGAGAACAAACAAACATGTCTAACAACTGTATAGTCGAAGAAATTAACAACGTAAATCGTGGTATAACACAAGGTCCAACAGTATCTGCCTTTGATAAGGCAATCACTATCCTAAGTGATACTACTGAAGTAGACATTCAACTTCTAGTAACACCAGGCATTAGACATTCAATCATCACAGATCGTGCTCTACAAGCAACCGAAGAAAGATTCGATGCTATGTATATCATGGATCTTGAACAATATGATACCACAAACATCTTGGTTTCTGCAAGTGCTCAGGTAGTAAGTGTAACCAACACTGCCAACAACTTCTACAACAGAGGAATCAACAGTTCTTTCGGTGCTGTTTACTTCCCAGACGTTGTTCTAACAGATAGCTTCACTGGTCAAACAAGAATTGTTCCACCATCTGTAGCTGTACTTGGTGCCTTCTCTAAGAATGATGCTGTAGGCTTCCCATGGAACGCTCCAGCAGGCTTCACCCGAGGCGCACTAGAAACAACTGAACGAGCAGCTGTTGTATTGTCAAGAGACAATATGGACACTCTACAAGAGTTTGACATTAACCCAATCGTTTCATTTGCGGGTAGTGAAGGTAACGTAATCTGGGGACAGAAGACACTACAGGCAACTGAGAGTTCTCTTGACCGTGTAAACGTAAGAAGACTATTGATCGATGTACGTAGAAAAGTTAAGTCAGTAGCAAACAGAATGTTATTTGAGCCAAATCGTGCAGAAACTCTTGCTAGATTCTCACAATTGGTAAACCCAATCCTGAAGAAGATTCAAGATCAAAAGGGTGTAGAGAAGTTCTTGGTAGTAATCGATACTTCTACAACAACCCAAGCAGATGTAGAAAACAGAATAATCAGAGGAAAGATTTTCCTTACTCCAACAAAGACCTTGGAACAACTATCTGTTGATTTCGTGGTCACTAACCAAGGCGCAGGTGGTTGATAGCTATGACAATAAAACTAACATTAAAAGAATTTAAGGGTTTAGTCGAAGAAGTGACTAAAGAAATTGTAAAAGAAGAAGAAGCGGCGATGGAAGAGGCTGGCTTTGGAAAGACAATCTCAAACTTTGGAAAGGGTGTTGCTGATTCTGTTGTTAACGCAGCACATTGGGCTACTACTTCCAAGAAACAACTTAATAAAGAAAAAAGACAACAGGCTGCAAAGCTGGCCGCATGGAAGCAACGACAGGCGGAACAACAAGCAAGCACTCAACAATTCAACGATGAGCGAGCGGCTGAACAGAAAGAATATCAGAGATCACGGGAGGCTAGACAAGAGGCTGAACGCCGAGAACAAGACCGTCTGAATTCCCCAGAATACAAACGAAAAGAACAAGAGAGAATTAATAAAGTTAAATATAACCAACGTGTCGTTGGCGGTGCACCACGAGGCCAGCGGGGCTCAGGGGATAATGGGGAATGGACTCAGGGTGACCAAGATTCCTATAATCAGGCCGAACTAGAGAAACAACGTAGACAAGCAAAACCGGATGAAAGAACTGGTGTCCGTGCTGCTTGGGAATCTGTTGAACACAAATCAATGTCTCTAAAGGAATTTAGACTTCTTGTTAAGAAGTTGGTTTTGGAAGAGATCAAAAAAAAAAGTCTGAATGAATCAGAAATCCCTAATGATGTAAAGTATTATATTGTAAAGGCTTCACGACTCTCTACTTCACCATACACTGGACCAGCTTGTCAAAAAGCTGGAGTTGAACCTGGCAAATATTATGATTCTAGAGAAGAAGCAGAAATGGACGCCAAAAAGCTCACTTCTGTAAACCCTGTTGGATTCATAGTTCAGGATACCAGTGAAGACCCTTTTAAAAAGGGTGAAGAAGATAATGATGAACTAAGCATTCCACTAAAAAGATTACAATTTTATCAAAAAGTTGAAGAGGGTGATGGCGTTTATTGGATTGATCCAAAGACTGGTGTTAAAACTGGTCCATATATGGTAGAGGAATTAGAGAATGTTGAAATTCGTCAATCTCGTGGTTTCTATACTGATGCAGTTGTTGGACTCTATAAACCACAAACACAAAAACATCCAGCAAAAAGATTTAATGTAAAACTATCTGAGCTGGAACCTACTAATGATCCAACAACTGATGAAGATGATCCTATGATGGCTGGTGGACCTTCGGATTCTCCATTTCCATCTAACTCTAACCTGGTTGGACCTGCTAAAAAAAGAATCAAGAAATAAATTCTTACACGTATAATTAAAGATAATTTAGGAGAACAATAAAATGGCCGAGACTCTTTCAGTAAATGACATGTTACCAACCAAGTTTGAACCTCTTGCGAAACGCAGGTTCATCTTTGCGATTGAAGGCATTGATTCATTTCTAATCAAAACAGCTCAAAGACCAAACCACACAACAGAAGAAGTTGCCATTAACTGGATCAACTCAACTCGTTATGTAGCTGGCAAAACAACCTTTTCAGAAATAGCTGTGACACTTAATGATGCAATAGCACCAGCTGGTTCACAACAGGTAATGGAATGGATGAGACTTTGTTTTGAATCTGTTTCTGGTAGATCAGGTTATGCTGATTTCTACAAGAGAGACATTCAAATCAAGATGTTAGATCCAGTTGGCACTGTCGTACAACTTTGGGATATCAAAGGTGCCTTTATCAAATCTTCTAACTATGGTGAACTAACCTATGAAGGTTCTGATTTGGCTGATATCCAATTATCTATAAGATTTGACAACGCTGTACTACAATTTTAGTATGTCATTTGGCAACACAGTATTTACCATATTAAATAAATTTTTTTCTTCTAAAACGTAATTATCAAATACAAATGAGACTCCTTGTGGTACAATAAAAGTACAAAGCAAGGAGTTTTTGTTTATGACATACAAATGTGAAGATTGTGATAGAGAATTTGAAGGAATTATATATTTTGTCAAGCACAGAAATAAGGTACATGACATTTCCGTAGAAGAGACATATCTGAGATACAAGGTAAATGGCATTAGACCAACTTGTAAGTGTGGATGTGGTTCTAATACAAAATTTATTGGTTGTGTTCTTGGATATAATGAATATGTCAGAGGACATGCAGCTCGGATTAATAATAACTGGGGACACAACAATAAAGCCAGAATAAAGTCTTTGGAGACCAGAAAACAAATGATAGAAGATGGAGAATATAAACCATTCTTTCTAAAAGAGACTGGTGAACATTGGGGCAAGGGTTTAACTAAAGAGACAGACCAAAGAATAGCTAACATGGTCAATTCGATCAACAATAATCCAGTTGAGTTGGTTAAAAGATCTGAAAGGATGAAAAGAAACAGATTAAATGGTGTTGTTCCTACATTATCTAGAGAAAAACATTCACAATGGAAAGGCGGCATATCAGCTTTATCTAATGTTTGTTCATCTAATAAATTGTTTGACGAATGGAAATACCCAAAATTAAAAGAGTCGGGATTCAGTTGTTCAAAATGTGGAAACAATTTTTATAAAGATAAATCTGTAAAATTAGAAGTTCATCATGACAAAGAATTGTTTTCTGACATTGTTAGAAAAATTGCCAAACAAAACAATTGGACAGAAAAATACAGTGTTTCTCTAAAAGAAAACGCCAAAGAATTGTTTGAATTAAAACAAAAGATCTCTGATGAGGTTGCAGAATATCATATAGTTAATAATGTATCTGGTGTAGTTTTATGTAAATCTTGTCACCAAGGTGAACATGATTGTCATAATTTTTAAGAGAAGGTTATCCCATGTTTGGAAGTATAAGATTCAATCCATTAGATAGAATCATCGATGCTCAACTATCAAGACATTGCGGTAAATACATTGATACAAAAGTAGCAGAAAAGGTTCTGGAGATTGTCGATAAAAACGGCAAATCTTATGACCTTTACAAATATGAAGACGAAAAGTTTTTGGTTTTTGATGTAATGGATGGTTCAACCATAGTTGGCGGTCTTGAATATAAAAGAATACAAAAGGAATGCATTAATAAAGCATATGAGATAACTTTTGGTGGATTTAAAGCTAGCCATCGTGGTCTAGGACTTGCTCAGGCATTAACAACTGGTATCTTTACATCACACACAAACTATGTTGACAACAATGGTCCAATAACAAATGTTTATATTTCTCTTGGTAGAACATCTGGTTTTATTATGGAATATATTGGACAAAAAGAATATAGTTCTGGCAATTACAGAAGTTGGCTTTGTGAATATGTTGATGAGGTATGTGATGAGAATGAGATTGTTGGTGAGATTGATGAAACTCGTAAGAAACAATTGATTCTTGAAGCAAAGACTGGTAAACGTATATTTATTGGTGTCAAATAATAATTGATTATAAGCCATTCTAGGACTTTAAAACATGAACCCACCCAACCCTAACAAGAACAAACACCCAGAGCTTGTACGAGCTGCCAGACCCATTCCTGGGTCAAATAAATCATTACTACAGGATGATCTGTTTGATGAGGCAAACTATCCAGCAGAATGGAACATAGAGTTTTTTAAGAGTCTGCCAACATTTGCTAAAAGAGTGGCATACGCTAAAACTAAACTTGGTAAGTTGGGTCAGGGATCTGCAAGAATAGTATTTGATGTTGATGAAAACACTGTTTTGAAACTTGCAAGAAATGACAAGGGAATAGCTCAAAATAATGTTGAATCAGATATTGGTATGAAGGGTTGGTATTCTTTTGTTGCTAAGGTATTTGATGCAGAACCAAATGATCTTTGGATTGAGTCTGAGAAAGCAAGAAAGATGAATGCTGGCGACTTTAAAAGATTGGTGGGATTTGGTTTTAGAGATTGGTGTAATACATTAGACTCTGAGTATAGAGTTAGAAACGGTAAAGGAAAATCTATGTATTTGTCTATACCGAACTATGACCAAATAAAAGAGACAGAGTTACTATCTGACATGGTAGGATATATGATGGATTTTGATGTTCCACCTGGAGATTTAACTAGAATAAATTCTTGGGGAATTGTTAATAGAGATGGACAAGATGTTCCTGTGCTTGTTGACTATGGTTTGACAACAACTGTGTATAATGATTTCTATGCTCCACCTGGTTTCAGAATTAGATAAATGAATTTTTTCCTTCCCACAAAATAAACGATTCATATACATATTAGTAGAATACACTAATAATCAAATATCTCGGAAGGATTTAAAACTTATGTCTGATAGACCAGATGATATGGAATCAATTTTCAATGAAGCAGCAGGAGTTACTCCAAGTAAACCTGCTTCAGTACCTGTACCAACAACCCCACAACAACAAAATGCTCGTAGAGCAAATGAGATTTTCTCTGATCAACCAAAAGTAAAAGAGATGTCTAGAGAACAATATGCCAGACAAGAACTTGGTATAGATATTCCTATTGATGCTTGTCCGCTGCCTTCTCGTGGTCTTGTATATTCGCCAGATTCTCCTTTATATCTTGCCGAGCATGTTGATTATAGATCAATGACTGCAAGAGAAGAAGATATCCTTATGAGTAGAGCCCTTATCAAGAAGGGAACAATGGTAACAGAACTAATCAAGTCTTGTTTGATGGATAAAAACATTGACGTTAGAAGTTTGTTGTCTGGTGACAGAACAGCTTTGATGATTGCAATTAGAATTTCTGGCTACGGAAGAGATTATGTTCAGGGATTTAATTGCCCAAAGTGTGAAGCAAAGAATGAGATGCACACAGACCTTGCAAATCTTGATATCAAGTCATTAGAGATTGAACCAGTTGAACCAGGTCATAACTTGTTTGCTTACGTCCTTCCAGTAACAAAGAAGAATGTTTTGTTTAAGTTTTTAACTGCTGCTGATGAAGAAAAGATAGTACAAGAACTTGACGCAAGAAAAAAGAGAGGTAATCAAAACGATAACCTCATTACTACTAAGCTTATCTCATCAATTGTATCTATTGACGGTAATGATAATAGAGGCGACATTGTAAAGTTTGTTAATTACATGCCAGCAATGGATAGCCGTTCATTTAGAAAGTATCTTGATGACAATGATCCAGGAGTAAAGATGGAGGTAGAGTTCCAGTGCAGTAGCTGTGATTATTTCGATAACATAGCATTGCCACTAGGTTCTGAGTTTTTTTGGCCTGGAGCCAAGTGATAGACAAGAGGTTCTATTAGAACCTTTCTTTAATCTATCCTACTATGGCGGTATGACCTGGGATGTTTATTACAAATGGCCCGTGGCATATAGACGATGGTATATGAAACGACTGAATGAAGAAATAGCAAAGGCAAACAATAGTGGTGAACAAACTCAAGTTTCCAAGGCAGTCCACCACAATGATCCACAAACTAGAGAATTAATGGGAAAGCGGCCATTCGTCCCACATAATCTAAAGCGTTAAAACTTGGCCAATTCAGCTAAACGGTCTAAACCCATATAGACGCAATCAAATCCTCGGATCTTTGCGCTCTTTATGAGTTTTTTCACGTCATCTAAATCATAGATCTTTACTTCAAGAAACTCATTGCTATCTAACTTGAGTTTACCAGTTGGAGTACAGTTTAGAGCCATGTACATATGCTTTATTCCACTGGAATATGGACTATATGGAATACTTCCCAAATGATGTACACTTCCAGCAACCAAACCAGTTTCTTCCTGTAGCTCTCTTGCTGCTGCAACAGAATGATCTTCACCTGGATTGATAGCTCCACCAGGAAGTTCCAAATCATACTTTTCTGATCCTGGTCTAAACTGTTTTACAAGATAGACTTTCTCATCCTTTGTTAAAGCAAACACAGTTACAGAACTTACTTCTTTGGTTGTAATAAAGTGTTGTATTTTTGAGTTTGGTAATTGATATTGTTTAACGACCAATTCCTTTGGGTATTTGGAACCGTTAACGTTTATGATTACATTTCTTTCTCTTAGTTTGCGCATAAATTAATCAAAGTGGCCATTTCTTTCCAGTGATCTGCTCAAAGTTAGCCTTGCTAGTATTCTTTAGGTTTAACTTTTGGATAACAGATTCAATGGTGGCACCTGGTTTACTTATTTCTTCTTGAAACTCTACCGAAGAAGTAATTGCATCCATGATAGCCTTGATTTGTTCTTTTGTTGCACGAATTTTTATTGGTAGTTTTGGTACTTTGATTTCATTGCCTTCAGGAGCTGGAGCCATAGCATCTTCTCCCATCATACCTTGAGAGTTTTGATAACCCTTATAGGCACTGTTCGCAAGATATGCACCAACACTTGCAAAGAACAACTTTCCAGCCCAAGATAGTTTTGGAATGTAGATTTCATTTAATTGTTGTTGCTTTTTATCAGCTTCAACTATTTCTGTTATTGTTTTCTTACTATCGTTGTTATTGCTCATCTGGTTCCTTAAAAATTTTTGTGTACGTTTCTAATTATCGATCAGAGTATTAATAACATATGGCCAATTTAGAAACAACTGCTGAAATTACCAAATTAATGCAAGAACAAACCAAGATATTTGGTATTCAAGCAAAAATGATGCAAGGACAATTGGCTACTATGAAAGCTATTGCTTCTGTAATGCAAGAAATGCCAGCAGAAGAGATATCAAAAAACTTTGCTGCCGCTGATGCTGCTGCCAAAAGTGCAGAAGAAGCTATTGAAGGAATGGCTGCAGCGACAAACAAAGTAGATGAATCTGCTAAGAAAGCAGCCAAATCAACCAAGATAATGGGAACTGGATTTGATGATTTGTTAAAAAAGGCAATGAAAGTTTCTATTGCTCTTGAAGGTTGGAATAAATTCAAAAGCAGTGTTTCTGTTGTGTCAAATCTTGTTAAGGGAGTAGTTTCTACATTTACTACTCTATTAGGTGTTTTGTTTGACATAGGTGTTTCTATTATGTCAGCCCCATTTAAATGGCTTGGTAGTTTAATATCGGGTGCTGGCCAAGGTGGCGGAGGAGAGTTTAGACAGGCCGTAGAAGACGTTAGAAAAGAGTTTGGTCAGTTGGCTACCAATGAAGCTAAGGCTGTCATGAAGGGCTTTAAGGGAATTCAGGGAGATCTTGCAGAAACAGGAATCTCTGCTAGAAGAATTCTTGGTAACATGGCAGAAAGACTTAAGGCAATTGCTGAACTTGCAACAAAGATGGGACCAGCATTTTCTGCATTGCAAGATTCTTTCAAGGATCCACAACAGATAGAAAGAATGGCTGCCTATCAAAAGGGCCTTGGTCTAACTGATGAAGGAATACAGGGTCTTTCTACAAGAGCCATTGCTACTGGTAAAAGCTTCTCCGAACTTGGTAGAGAAATAACAAACTATGCATTTAAACTTGGTGATGCTTTCAATGTAAATGGAAAGATAGTTGCTAGAGCCGTCGGCACTATGATGTCTGACTATAAAAATTTTGGTAACATCAGCATCAAGACAATGACTCAGGCAGCTCTTTATACAAGAAAGCTTGGACTTGAAACAAAAGAATTATTAGGTGTAATTGACAAGTTTGATGACTTTGAATCTGCCGCTGATGGAGCAGCACAACTTAGTCAGGCATTTGGAATGAACGTGGATGCTTTGGCTCTTATCAAAGAACAAGATCCAGCAAAAAGATTTGAGATGCTTCGTAGTGAGTTTGTTAAGACAGGAAAAGATATCAATGCTCTTACAAGACAAGAGAGAGCATTGTTAGCAGCACAAACTGGTTTGTCTGATGAGGCTTTGTTAAAGGGCTTCAACAAACAAGCAATGAGTTATGAAGAGATTGAAAAAGAATCAAAAAAGGCCGAAAAACAACAATTAACACAAGCCCAAGCAATGGATAAACTGGCAATGTCTATTGAAAGACTTGTTAAATCTGGTGGTGGCATTGATGGATTCTTTGATGCTTTTATTAAGGGCATTGGAATAGGAATGGAAAGATCTAAAGAATTCAGAGAGATGTTTAGATCAATTCAAAGAGCCCTACAAGCTACTCTACAAGCTGGCATTGCTGTTGGTAGAGCAATTATAGATACTTGGCCAGGAATGAAAGAGATGTTTGCTGGTGTAAGAGACTTCTTCAAAGAGATTGGTTCATTTACTGATAAGCTTAAACCAAAGGGCATTATGATGAAGGTTGCGGGAGCCTTTAAAGACTTTCTAGCTGACCCAAAAGCAAGCCCAGAGGGATTGTTTAACCAACTTAAAAAGTATTTCTTTGATCTGTTTGATACAAATAATCCAAACGTGGCAAAAGCCATTGATGGCGCCAAGAAAGTATTCAAGAGAATATTTGAAGTAATGGCTGGAGCAATTAGGTTTGGTATCAAAGAGATGACCAATCTCTTGACCAATACAACTGGTATCTTTGCGGCACTAAAAAATCCAAATGGTCCAGAGTGGCAAAAGATAATGGGGAATGCATCTAGTTCACAAGGTGGAATAACAAAGTTCCTGTTAGAAATGCTTAAACCATTCATTGATATATGGAATGATCCAACGTTGTTGACAAACTTTAAAAATGCTATCTTTGATTTCTTGGAAGCCGGTTGGGATTTATTAAAGCTTGGATTTGATACTCATATCATGCCACATATAACAAAATATTGGGATGAAAATGGTGGAAAGATAATGTTGGGTCTCGGAACAGTAATATTTGGACCAGCAATTGTTTCAATGTTAGTTGCTTCAATGATTAAAGGATTAGCAATAGTTCTTGGTAACTTTATAGCCAAGGGTGCGCCTATGGCTGCCGAAGCTACTGCTAGTGTTCTAAGTAAAAAGAAAACAATGGAAGCGGTTGCTGAGGCTGCTGAAACTGTTCCTGGATTGTCTGACGCTGGTAAAAAAGTAAACCCGATGTCTGTTAAAAACATATTGGTTCTTGCCGGTGCTCTTTTGGCAATTGGTTTGGCGATCGCTGTGACAATGTGGGGAATAAGTAAAGTTGCCGGATCAATGTCTACAGAAGAAATAGCAAAGACTGCAGCAGTTATGACTTCTGGTGCAATAGCTTTTGGTATCATGGCAGTTGGCATGGCTGCCTTAATTGCTGCTGGATCATTGATACAGTTATCTATGGGAACAGCCATAATAGCAGCATTGGCAGGCCTGGGGGGCCTCGCCCTTATTGCTGGGGCAATGGCTTTTGCCTTTTTGGGTATGCAGAGTACATTTAGAAAGATTGATATGATAGCTCTTGGTAAGCTTGAAGCTGTAATTGGAGCAATGTCTATAGCTCTTGCAGCAGCAGGAGCGGTTTTGGTAGCCAGTGGGTTTATTGGGACAATCACAGTGTTTAGTGCTGGCATTTCTTTCTTGTTGGTTACAGCGGGTTTATCTGTTTTGATTAGTATCATCAACACAATGGTTGATAGTTGTATCGAAATTATTAACAAACTTGACAAATTAAATTTGTCAAGCAGTTTTGGTATGAAAATTGATTCATTTGGTAGAATGCTAGGATTTTTTGTAGATATAATAAAACTTGTCGTACCATTTTTAAGTGAGGGCGCCCAACTTTCTGCATCTGATGCAGCCAGAAATATCGAAAATCTATTGGATCCAATAACAAGTTTTGTTAGCAAACTAATAGGCTCTTTTTCTAAGCTTATAGGAATTATGACAAAAGATGAAGTGAAAACTGGAGATCTGGAAAAAATAGGAGCGATCTCCCCAATAATAGGTTCTTTGTCTGAAATAATCAAAGCAGTGCTGCCAGCAGCAGAATTGTTGTCAGGTAAAAAAGACGATATTATTTCAAAACTTGAAGGAGCATCAGCGTATGTTAAATCTTTGACAAATATGTTGGTAGAATATTTGCTACCCAGTATTCAGATTTTGTTAGAATCTGGATTGAAAGGTATTGAAAAGATTCCGATGGAGAGTGTCGAAAAATTTAAAACAATATTTTCAGTTTTATCTTCTATTTTTGCTTCAATTGTACCGTCAGTTGAATTTATTAATTCGTTTAAGACGTTCAAAAAAAGTTCTACAGAAAATGCAGGTTCTAAAAATGATTATCAGGAATCAGCAATAAATATTGATGCAATGCGTGATGCACTTGGAGCGATGGGTGGTGCATTAACTGGGTTTCTAAACAGTGGGTTAGGAGCAGATGGTTGGATTAATTCGGTATTGAGCATAATGGATAAATTACCAGCTGTATTTGCTGGAAAAAATATCAATAAAAGTTCAACACAATCTTTTAATACCCTCATTAAGGTAATAGAAGGAATGAAGGTTATAGCTGAATTCTTTGGAAAACAGTCAGAGCTTACTTCTTGGATATCTGGAGTTGGTGGGAAAAATCATGTTGATTTATTTTTGACTAATTTCAAAGTATACATCATTGATCCATTGTTGGGAAGAATGCCAAAAATTATGTCATCTTTTGAACAGATCGACCAAAACATAAAAGATGTAAGCATTGCTAGAATAGAAAAAGTAAGAAAAAGTTTGTCTGGCATGGTTAAAGTTATTAATGACACTGATAGTGGGATACAAACTCTTTTGAATAGTCCATTGCATCTTGAAGCAAATATAGGAAAAGTTGTGGACAAAATTGGTTTAAAGAACAGTGCTGAATATAAGTTTAATCGTGGTGAACTAAATGTTACTGTCCAACTAGAAGTAAAGATAGATGCAGAAGATTTAGCATTTATTGTTAAGAAACAAAAGGCATTTAAAGGAACTACCGATAAATAAGGGTTGAGTGTTATATGAGTTTATTTGATGAATTACTTAAATCAAACCATTATCAAGAACTACTACAAAAGCTACCAGAAGATGAAAGGGAAGTTGTAATAAAATCATTGAGAGAGTTTGTGGATACTTTTGAAAATAATGTTTTAAAGCCACTTGAGAATTACAAACCAAAATAGTTATAGGGTATGGGTAACGACAAAGATATTGACATCACAACCGAGGGTATAAGACAGCTCGTAGTTGAAGAACCACCAAAAATGATTCTTGAAAACAGTGGTGATGGTAAAACCGTTGTCTTTGATCAAGATGATTTGGTTCCTGCAACCAAAAGAAAACTCGGGGATCATCTAGCTAAGATAACTTCTGTAGCTGGCAACAATCCTTCAATAAAAGTAGACTCAAAAGACATCTCACTTGTTGATGCCAATGGTAATCCAACTGCTATCAGTGATGAAGATAATAACGCTACAACCACCTTTAATAAAGAATATTCGAAGCCAACAACTGAGAAGTCTCAAAAGGCTGTTAGCTCATTTAAATCTTTATCAAACTCAAACTTTCTAAACATTAATGATGATCTTACTATTGATGTTGCCAAAGGTAAAACCAGCAATCCAAAATCAATAAAAGTACAAGATCTTTACACAGACGTAAATGAGAATCTTGACAAATCAAAAGTTTCTAAGATTGTCGTGGAAAGACAACTCCAGAACAATAGGTTCTCTGGTAACAGTGTTTACATTGACAAGAACACTTCTGTATTAGAGGAAGACAGTAATGTTGGCATATCTCATTTACAACAAAATCTTGGAACATATACCCCAAAAAAGTGGCCAGATGTACCAGACAACAGTGAAGATGTAAGTTTTAAAGTCAAGAATCTAAAGAATCTTGGGTTGCAAATCTTAATGGAATCTAGTGGTGAGTATTATATCCCACAAGATACAGACAATGTTGGTCAAGTGTTACTTGCTAAAGCTGCTGCAACAGCTCCAGGTCTTGCAAGAATGGGTTTAAGGGTTAGAAACAACAGGTTTCAAGCTGGAGAAGTAGCTAATACAGTCAATCCAAAATTTCAAAAAGCATCAAGGTTTCCAGAGTTGAAAGATAATTCAAATCTGTCTTATGGAAGCGTTAACAATCCCCTTGTTCCATTTAATGCAATAAGCACTTCAAATTCACAAGCTGCTGCGGTAATACTTGCAGCAACAATTGGAGCAGTCCTACAAGCTTTATCTTTGGCTGTAGATAAAATGGGTCCTAGTGGGCTTTCAAATCCAGTTGGAGCGTTATTATCTTCTTTTGGATCTGGTGGCGACAAAAATAACTTTAAAACCAATAGGGAAATTAGGCAACAAAGACTTGGAAAATATTCTTTTCCATCAACTCCTGGAGAAAGTAGCAAAGAACAGGATAAATACAAATATTCTTTATCTGGATTGGTTGCAGAAACAAAAGAAGACTATGCTAAATGCGTGTCACATGGCCTTGTAGTCTTCTTTGATGCCCCAGAACCCGGCCTACTCAGTCAGCTTGGTGGATCTGCCATGGGAGCTGCCAATGCTGCAACCGGCGGTCTTTTAGAGGCTTTGGGCATTGATACTCCATATGATAACATCGTTGATGCTCCTGGTTTTTACAATGTTATTTTAAGAATGTTGATTCAATCAACTGTCAGTGATGTTATGGGATTAATTGGCCCCGCAGCTTCATTGATTGGTCATGGTTCACAAATGGAAAACATAGGTGCTCCGGGTGCTCTTGATATAAACAGAACTATTGGGCTTGATGCTGATCCAACAAATTTATTAAATGCCATTGGCAATCTTAAGAATTCTAGAATCATTAAATTCATGAACATTATGGCAAGTCTTGGAGATTTGCGTTTTAGAGTTGCTATTGGAGAACCAAAAGATAAAAAAGATTTGACAAGTTCTATAGATGATATAGACGATCAAGATTATGATCATGTTGAGATAGATACCGGAGTATTTCCTAATCCTGCTTCCTTGATAAAAAAAGATAGATTATCTGACAAGATTACCACTCACCACGCAGGTACAATAGCGTGGAGTTCCAATACAATTAGATCAATGTATTTGCTTCCAAAAAGTTTAATTGAGGCCAGTGTAAAGTATCAAGGAAATAGTCTAGCTGCACCACCTCAAAAAGATAAAAACTTCTTATCGGGTGAAAAAGATAAAAATAGAATTAATGCAAGTTACGTCGAAGCAGTAGAAAGAGAATTGGACAGTTGTTATATGCCATTCTATTTTCATGATGTCAGAACAAATGAGATAATATCTTTTCATGCCTTTATGGAATCAGTAAATGATTCTTGGACTGCCGAATACAATGAATCTGAAGCATTCGGTAGAGTTGGTAAGATTTATTCTTACAAAAATACAAATAGAGAAATAAGTTTTTCTTTCAAAGTTGTAGCAACTTCCAGAAACGACTTTAGTGATATGTGGTATAAAATAAACAGATTGATAATGTTGTTATGCCCACAATATACAGCAGGAAGATCTATTGATACTGGCAATGGAAAGTTTATCCAACCATTTTCACAACTTATATCTAACTCACCATTGATAAGAGTAAGATTAGGAGACTTGTTTAAAACAAACTATAGTGAGTTTGATCTTGCAAGAATGTTCGGATTAGGTACAGAACAGTTTGATTTAAGAAAGAGTGTCACTGTAATAAAAGATAATCCTGAGAACATAAAATACAAAAAAGATTTAGATAATCGTTTTTCACAAAACCCACCAATATTACTTGAAGGAGATAAAATTAACCTCCAAACAACAGGTATTTTTAGAAATGGCAATGTTATAGCTCAAAAGAAATTTACTGGGATTCGAACATTATATGGAGAATATGTCGGTGTAGATCCAAAAAACAGTAATCGCTTTTTGTTTAAATTGGACAATTCAACTAATGATCCCATTAGTCTATTATACGGTCCGGCTGCTACTGTTGGTTATAGTATTGGGTATAATGTTGATTATTATGAAAAAAACTTTCCTGATGATACATTATCTTCGGTTGTTGATCTGACTGAAGATAGAGACGCATTTTTTAATCCCGAGTCGAATCCAATTATTAAATCATTCGACTCGGTGGCTGGTCAAGGTCTGCCAGGGTTTATAAAGAGTTTGTCTTTTGATTGGTCAGATGCTAGATGGGAAACTGAAGAACTAAATCATAGAGCTCCAATGTGGTGTAAAATAGACATATCTTTCTCACCAATATTTGAATTGTCACCAGGTCTTGATTCGTCAGGTGCTCCAATCGGAATGCCATACAATGTTGGTTCAATTATGAATCTATTGAAGTCTTCAAAAAGAAAATCAAGGGAATACGCACAAAAGAAGTTCTTAGATAGAAGATCCTCAGCCAATACGCCTGAAGAAAATAAAGAAAACAATTCAAATAAAAAGCTGATCGGCGTATGAAAGTAGGAAGTTATGTCGTTAAAAAGATATGCCAGAACAAGATATTATGATTTGGGTTACAATTATGGAACTTCAAACTGTATCCCGGTTATTAGAGAGAACATTGCCAATGGCAATATAAGAATAATTGAAGAATTTTCAATAAAAGAGTCTGAAAGACTAGATATAATGGCAGGCAAACGCTGGGGTGATGGAAAACTTTGGTGGTTAATTGCTGCTGCATCAGATATTGGTTGGAGTCCACAAGTTCCTCCTGGAACATTGATTAGAATTCCAAACATTGATGATTGTGCAAGATTTGCTGGGTAAAAATGGTATCATCTAAAAGAAAATTAACAGACGCAACCAATAAATTGGTAAAGTTTTTTGACCTACCAAATGCCGAATCTGTCGAGCAAGCTTTAAATTCTTTGGAGAAATTAACAGGATCTCCAAGAGCCAAAACTTCTCCAACCGAAAAAAGACATCCGAATAAACTTGAAATTGAACTTAATAATTTGTTGATAAACACGTCAGGCGGCGCATTATTGACAACAAAATTAATAAAAAGACTTCAAGAACTTGGTACTGGCACAAGAATTAATGATTTATTGGGAATATGTTTTGTTGATAATGGCGAAAAATCAAACATCAAAGAATTGTTGCAATTAGAAGACAACTCCCCAATAAATAGCACCATTGATTCACCAAGTAAAGAAGCTCCGAATATTTCAATAATCTTTTCTAACTCTGTAAGAGTTTCACTAGAACAAAGAAATGTAGATGCTGTAACAATTTTCATGAATGGAATTCCAAGTTTAGAATTAGCCAGAGCAACTCCTTTTGTCAATATTCAATTCTTTTTTCCAAGGCCTCCTCGTTCTGGTAATAATGAAATTCAATCTCTATCGTTAGTAAAGTTTCTTGAGGGTGCAAAAAAGGTAAACGAAAATACTGCTGAAAGTTTGATGGTTGATGGAGCATCTGTAACAGCAGGTTTGATTGCATCAAGTAAAGCTGCTGCAGAGCAATCGCCAACTTATTCAACTGCCGGTATGGAATTATTTACTTCCCCTCAGACTCTTGTAAACGCAGATATGACAGATAATGAATCACTTAGGGCAAATCCAGTGTTAGATAAATTTAGACCATTGTTGTCTTTCAATGATTTAGAAATCACAATTGTTCCAACTAAAGGTTTAATGTCCAACAAAACTGCAACAATGAAGATGACTTTGCATGACAGATCAAGATTGTCAGAAGTGGCAGAGCTTATCAGACCAGACATGTATGCTTTAAATGAAATCATGATTGAATATGGTTGGCATCATCCTGATGGAGAAAGTATTGTTGGAACAGATAATCCATATGGTGATTTGATCAATGGAATGAGACTTAAAGAAAAATTTGGCATCATAAATTCTAGTTTTACATTCACAGATGCAGGAGCAGTTGAGATAACTCTTAAATTATCAATGCGTGGTTCAATAGCTTTTGACACAGAACTTATTTCCTCTACAGATAAATTTTCTGGCAACACTATGAAAGAAATAGAAAAATTGCAGGAACTTGTTGGAAAACTTAGAGAGAAAGTATTCCCACAATCAGCAAAATCAAAAGAGATACGTGGTGTTCAGATTTTAGATGCAGCTAGTGATGCTACAAGTTATTTTACTTTAAGCCCAGAACTCAAGAAAGCCTTAAACCAAATAACTGCCGACTTAAACAAAGGTAATCCGGATGCTAAACAACTAAGTAAAGCCCTTAATGAGTTATTGGCCGATTCAAACAAAAAAGGCAATACATCTTTAGTTCAAAAATTGAAACAAAACATAATTGGTGCTGTAGATGAAAAAATGAAAAAACTTACAAACATCAAAGATCCATTTTTGGATATAGCTATAGATTCTTTGGAGAAGAAAGGTTCTGAGACTGCAAAAAAATCTGGAAGAACTGCTAAAAGAATAGGCACTGGTAGAAATAAAAAACCAACAGATGCAGAGAAGGCTGCCCCTGCGGCCGGAACTGCACCAGCCACAGGTGCAACTCCATCAGTTAAAAAGATTGACAATACAAACATTAAAAATGTGTTGAATGGAGAGATATCTCTTGCTACTCTATTACTTCATTTTGTGGCTGAACCATTAGCAAACTCAAAACAGTTTGATGAGATTCAATTTATCTATTATCCGTTTAATTCTTATGCTGCGTTTGCAAGAGACATGAATATAGGAAATTTTATTGTTGATATGGGATATCTGTCAGAGATGTTAACCAAATATAGACTTGAGCATGTTAGCAAATCTGGCATTATGACTTTAAATCAATTCTTATCGTTTTTGGCTGAAATATTACTAGATGATCCAGCTGCACGATCTTTCGGATTGATGGAAAATGGAAAACCATTGTTTAAAGATGTTACTAAAGATGGTCAAACAAGTATAGAAACGGTAGACGAAGCTCCAACTTACAACGATAGAGTCAATAAATTGTTAAAAACAGTTACCCCTGATGGAACATTTAGGATGCCACAGATTCAATTTTATGTCGAAGCATTGTCAGAAGATATAGATGCTGAAGATGGACAAGATATTTTAGCAACCAACGGTAGAACAATTCTTAGAATTCATGTGTTTGATAAACAAGCTAGTTCGTATACAACACTCAGTTCTTTGTTGTCAAGTATGAGAGATACAGAATTGGATAACATAAGTCTTGCTGGTAAAAACAATAATACTTCCACATCAGATAAAGAAAAAAATAAAAGAAAACAAAGTGATCAAGAAATCGCTGAACTTCAAAGTAAGGCTAATCTTGATCAAGCTAATGCTGTTATCAAGGCTGCGGCGGACAGTGAAGGTTTGATAAGACCTGTTGCTGATAATAGTGACATGTATACTGTCTCTGGTGGTTCTCGTAAGTTGAAAGAATTCATACAGAGTTCAATGCCATATATCATATATGGTGCTCAAGGTACAACAATCTTAAAAGCTAATTTGTCATCGATACAAGATCCAAAACTAAATACAGTCAACTTGCTTAGAAGTTTCCAAAAGAGTCAATTGCAACCAAATGGAGAAAACCCTGGTGGCCTACCAATGAGAGTAATCCCAACCCAATTAGAAATAAACATGCTTGGTTGCCCATTGATAGATTTTGCTCAAGCTTTCTACGTGGACTTTCAATCAGGAACAACTGCCGACAACATTTATGCAGTATCCGGAATAACTCATAAGTTTTCTGCTGGTAGTTTTGCAACAGATGTGAAATTTGGTCCATTGGATGCTTATGGAAAGTATACAAGCGTTATTGACAAGGTTACTGATGCCATTAAGACAGTTGCTGAATATAGTAAGCAAATTCCTGGAAGCACTGAGCCTCCATCTTCTGCAAAATAACTTGTTTATTTCTTATTCCACATGTGACATACTTGTTGTGTGGAATTTTTCATAAACAAGAAAGTCTTTGGCAGTCCTTTTAACATTATTTGCAAGGATAATGGAGAGATTGTTAAAACAGATGAACATCCAACAGATATTTTGGATGCCAGTTCTAAAGAGGCCTGGCTATTATCAAAATTGTTTGGTTTTGATTTACCAAGATTCCCTCCAAAGAAGTTTGTTAGATCAATGGAACATGTTACTCCAATAAAGGAAGACATGCCTTGGTTTAGTATTCTACCAGAAAATGTCTATAAAAAGGAAGTAAAAAAGTTTATTGGTAGACTCCAAGATAGTTTTGGAACCTTTGATTTCTCTTATTATAGAGACAGTTATTGTAAGCATACTCCATTGTTTGAAGCTCTTAGACCTGCCAAGGTAAACACTAATATCTTTTTAGAAAATCTTGACAAGAATTTTGGAGATCATGATTCAATAAAGACATTTGTACCCGAGAATGGATTTACAGCAAAGCCTTATTATGATAGATTCGGGACAATCACTGGTAGATTGAAAATAGCCAAAGGTCCAAATATCCTAAATCTAAAAAAAGATTACAGGCATATGCTTGAGTCTAGGTTTGGTAAGAACGGTAAAATCTATTATCTTGATTATTCTTCTTTGGAACCACGAACAATTCTTTCAATCAATGGGAAGAAGAACATTCCGAAAGATGTGTACACTCATATCTTAAACGAGATTGGATTAAAGAATGTATCTCGTGCTGCAATAAAGATTGCGGTCTTATCTAAGATATATGGAAGCTCTGATTCGGCCATCATCAAACAACTAAAAGGCGTTGTAGATTATCCAGAAGATCTGATCAACATGGTCACTGATTACTTCGGCATTGAGCAACTCAAACAAAATGTATCCCAGGAATATTTTAAAAGCGATGGAAGG
>Ga0315289_10000859_pt1 | contig 47047 bp, 50 predicted proteins | sample YL17G11_40_MG_FD_203452 | JGI IMG/M metagenome (GOLD analysis project Ga0315289, IMG submission 203452) | Sediment microbial communities from Yellowstone Lake, YNP, Wyoming, USA - YL17G11_40 | ecosystem: Environmental > Aquatic > Freshwater > Lake > Sediment | place: USA: Wyoming | collected... | reverse complement strand
CATGTTTTAGGAAATTACCCTTCAGGCTATGATGTAGTAGATATAATTAACACTGTCTTGCCCCAGGTTTCATTGGTTGCAATAGCATTTCTGATGGTTTTGATATTAGCAGGATTAGTTGGAGGAAAAATTATAGGAGAGTCTATTGGAGGATTTCTTGTCCTTATATCACTGATAGCGATTGTTTTAATCTTTGGAGGCTCATTAGGCTGGTGGGAATCTAATTGGTTCTATAATTTCTTTGGAGAAGAGACAGTAGCATTAGTTATCATGATTCTTGTGTTTGGCTTGATTATTTGGTTCATAACAAGAGAAGCAAAGACGCCTGGCAAGAAAGTAACAGACTTTGTAAAAGATATAGGGAACTTTTTCGTAGGCAAATAAAATGGCTACATTCCTTGAAACAGGGCTTTTGAATTATTTTTCTATAATATTCCCTGCGCTCCTTGTCTTTGTGCTTATTTATGCAATACTTGAAAAAACAAAGATATTAGGGGAAAATAAGGTAGTGCATGCAATTGCAGCAATAGTTGCAGCATTCTTAGTAATGCTTTCAAGAGATATTGTTGAGATTATAAATTTTGGAGCTCCTTGGTTTGTGCTTGTGTTTGTTTTCCTCGTATTGCTTTTGCTTATTTACAGGTTCATGGGCGCTTCAGAGGAAAATCTGGCATGGGTCATAAGAAATGACAAGCCAATACAATGGACGGTATTTGCAATTGGCGCTATTATCATCATTGCATCTATTTCACATATCTATGGGCAAAGGCTTCTAGAGCAGGCTCCTGGAGATAATGTAACAATCTCAGAAGCAAAAAATGTAACAGAAGAAGGAAAGTCATTCAGAGGAGAACTTTACAATACTATCTTTAATCCAAAAATACTTGGATTGCTGCTCATATTCCTTATAGCTACATTTACAATTGCATTATTGACAAAACAAGAATTATAGCTCTATTTCTGAGAACTAGGTCTTTTTATCTTTTTTGTAATCCTTGAAAGCTCTCCAACATTTGCAGTAAGTGTAGGAAGCACTTTCTTGAATACTTCTTCCATTGCTTTTATGTCTGTGCTCACTCCCTTTATGCCTTTATCATATTCAGATATCTTCCCCAATATACCTGTATGCAATACTTCAAACCTTTCTCTAAGGTCTTTTATCCTCTGCTGCATCTTTGCAATCTTTACTTCTGTCTCTTCTTTCCATGCAACTATCTTGTCAACGTTTTTCATCAACTCTTCCCATTTCTCATCAATTATTGATTCTGCAACCTCTTCAATAGCAGCTCTGTCAATAGCAGGTGCTGCTGGCATTGGAGGCATTTCTGGCAAATGCATTGGTTCAGGCATCGCAGGAGGCATCTCTTGCGGCATTGCTGCGCCAGGAGGTATTGGCTGGTATTCTCCCTCAACAGTCCCTTTTATATCAGCCTGGCTCATAGCATCAAATATCTGCGAAGAATTATAGCCTTCCCTCTGCAAGCCTTGAATAATCTGATCATTAGAATATCCTTGCTGCCTCATTTGGATAACTCTGTCTGTTGGTATTCCTTCTGCTGCGCCAGGAATTTTCTTTTTTCCAAATAAAGCCATTTGAATAACCTCTTTTTCTATATTATCAAAATTATCTATATAAACGTTTCTATTTGTTTGATTTTTCTTCAAGTATTTCGTTTATTATATTTTCAACTTCTTCTCTTGTGACAAAATTAATAGGCTCCCATAATTGGACATATTTCCTGATTGCCTCAATATCCTCTTTTGCTGCAAAATTCTTCAATTCAGAAATGATCATGTCCATTTTTGTTTTCAGCTCATTAAAATCCCTTTTCAATTCAAGGATGTCCAAATCAATAGTCTTTATTTCGCTAGTCCTCCTTCTCCTTTCATTCAGCATATTCTTCTCAGTCACCAGCGCTTTTCTGTTCAATTCAGTATATCTGCTTTCAAGAACCCTTAATCTTCTTGCCAATTCATTGACTTGCATCAAAACATCAGAAACAGTAGGTCCAGCTGCTTCCTTCTTCTTCCCAAACAACCCTCCTATCTCAAAAGCTTTCCTCTTTGCAGCTGTTTCTTCCTCTCCAGGCATAGGCATTTCAGGCATTTTATCTAAAATATACAAAACTAGTATTTAAAAGTATAGGCTTTTGCTTTCCTGCGCATATTGCTGTTTTTAGAAACCACAAACTTTATATACTCATATATTATAAAATATATAAAATAATACTAAAAATATAAAGTAATATAAAATATATTTTATAATATGTCAAAGAAGCCTATCTCAGCAACAATTGATGAAGAACTTATTTCTTGGATAGAAAAAGAGCTCAAAGACAAAAAGAAGTATAGAAATAAATCCCATTTAATAGAAACAGCATTAGAATTATTAAAAGAGGAAGAAAAATAATGGCAGAGCCTTATTCGTATGATCTTATCAGGGAAGGAGAAGAAACAATTCTTAGGATAGATTGCGAAACTCTGAATTATATCCCCTCTATAGAAGACAATGCAACAACAATGTCTAAGACAATAACTCTTCTTATGGAAACAGGACCTGTGACAAAGATTGTTTTTGTCCAAAAAAGAGACTATGAATATGATTTCTATCAGACCCAGCTTTTGTTGGAATTAGCTCAGATTTACAACAAATTAGCAAAACAAAAAGAGCTGTTCTCATATTATGGAGCTGGCGCAGACTGTGAAAGGTGGTTTTCTTCAAGGTATGCAAAAATACGCTTGCTGGTGTTCAGGCTTCTAAAAGAAGATCCGCTTGGAGCATATGTCTCTCTGAAAAGAGAGATAAGAATAGAGTCAATTGAGCTGCAAAAAACAATCGACCCAAGATATATGGCTTGCCAAAAGAAGTACATTTCCTTAATAGACTACCTGATAAAAGAGCTGGATAAGACAAGATTGATCACAATAGCAAAGCCATATCTTCCTGGCTACAAGATAGGAGATAGGTCTGTTTACAGGAAGATGTTCAGGCCAGCAATCAAGCCTGATTTTATGTTTACGAAATTGATGGCATCTTTTCCAGAAGAAGGGGAAGAGATGGCATCTTATTCAGTTGGCAAAAATTCTGATGTAACTATATTCAGGCTTCCCAATACAGTACAATATCTTTACCATTTAACTCCTCCTGAATTCAAGCTTTCTGAAGAAAAATATGAAATCCTTGATCTCGCAAGGAAAATAATGGCAGAACACAAGCCAAAAAAACAGGAATTTGTAGAGCCAGAAAGAATGCGTACAGTATTCTATAATGTAGGTCATGATTTGATTGAAGAACTTGCTAATTACAAAGGGATTAGATTAAAAGACAATGAAGTGAATGAATTGACAGAGATCTTAGTCAGGTATACTGTAGGATTTGGCCTGATCGAGGTCTTGTTGCGGGATCAAAAAATCCAAGATATAACCATTAACAGCCCCATGGGAAATATCCCGATGTTCATTGTTCATGCTGATTATGGAGATTGCACAACAAATATCATAGCAACTCCCCCTGAAGCAGAATCATGGGCATCAAAATTAAGGATGATATCAGGCAGGCCATTAGACGAAGCAAATCCTGTTTTAGATACTGAAATAACAATACCTCATGCAAGAGCAAGGATTGGCGCAATTGCTCCTCCTCTGAATCCAACAGGTCTTGCATTTGCATTTAGAAGGCATAGAGACCAACCCTGGACATTGCCTCTTTTTATAAAAAATAAGATGATCAATCCATTAGCAGCTGGCTTAATGAGCTTCATGATAGACGGAACAAGAACATTGCTTGTAGCAGGAACAAGGAGTGCTGGTAAAACATCCTTGCTTGGTTCAGTATTAGTTGAATTAATGAGGCGTTATAGGATAATAACAGTAGAAGATACATTGGAATTACCAACAGATGCATTGAGGAAAATGGGCTATAACATCCAGTCATTGAAAGTAAGGTCTGCATTAGCTGGAAAAGGAGCAGAGGTTCCTGCTGCAGAAGGAATAAGGACTTCATTAAGATTAGGAGATTCTGCATTGATAATTGGAGAAGTAAGAAGCAAGGAAGCATTGGCATTGTTTGAAGCAATGAGGATTGGAGCAATGGCAAATGTTGTAGCTGGAACAATACACGGTGAAAGCCCTTATGGTGTATTTGACAGGGTTGTGAATGACCTTGGTGTTCCAAGGACGTCTTTTAAAGCAACGGATATTATTGTTGTAGCAAATCCAATAAGAAGTCCAGATGGCATGCAGAGATGGCGTAGAGTAACCCAGATAACAGAGGTAAGGAAAGAATGGGAAAAAGACCCTATGCTTGAGAATGGATTTGTTGATTTGATGAGATATGATGCAAAAACAGATGAGCTTGTTCCAACTGACGAACTGATTAATGGAGAATCAGATGTCTTAAAAGCAATTGCAGGCAATGTCAAGGAATGGGCAGGAAACTGGGATGCTGTATGGGACAATGTGCTGCTAAGAGCCAAAACAAAAGAGACATTGGTCAACTACAGTGAAAAAGAAAAGCTGCCTAAATTACTGGAAGCTCCTTTTATTATTCTATCAAATGATATGTTCCATAAGATATCTGAATCAGTAAAAAACGAAGTAGGTTACCTGGACAGTAAAAAGATATTTTTCAATTGGGATAACTGGTTGAAAAAAGAAATCAAGAAGAAAAAGATAAAATAAAATGCCTGAGATTCCTGAAGTTAGTGAAATATTAAACAAATACAAGCAAAGGCTTGGAAAAGAGCTAAACTTAACTCCAGAAGCAAGGATTGGAGAACCGGTTTACTCCCGTGAATATACGCAGTTCAAAAAAGAATATCTTTCTAGAAGATTGACATTATATGAAAAGGCATGCAACATAAGCGAGAAGATATTGAGACTAGCTCCTGACAAAGCTAAAGCAGCAGTAATGCAGGAAGCAATTGATGCTATCCACATAGAAATCACGCCAACAGGGGCAATGTCTTTTGCAATATTAGCTCCGCTCTTGCTGGCATTGTTCGGTTCATTGATTTCATTTTTAATACTTAATGCATTGTTTTTTGTAGTTTTTTTCCTGCTTGTAGGCATTATCATAATTTATCCCTTGATGAACATGCCTATGCTCTTGGCAACAAGCTGGCGTTTGAAGGCATCTAACCAGATGGTGTTGTGCATATTCTATGTAGTGACGTACATGAGGCACACCTCTAACCTGGAGTTAGCAATTGAATTTGCAGCAGAGCATCTTGCTCCTCCACTTGCTCTTGACTTAAAAAAGGTTTTATGGGATATTGAAACTGAAAAATATGAATCAATCAAAGAATCTCTAGATATGTATCTTGAATCATGGAGAAACTACAACAATGAGTTTATAGAAGCTGTCCATCTCATAGAATCTTCTCTTTATGAGCCATCTGAATCAAGAAGGCTTGATTTGCTTGACAAATCATTAGATGTAATATTATCAGAAACTTATGAAAAGATGCTTCATTATGCCCATAATCTAAAATCTCCAATAACAATACTCCATATGCTAGGAGTAATCCTTCCGATATTAGGATTAGTTATACTTCCTCTTATGATAAACTTCTTAGGAGAGGTTAAGTGGTATCATATTGCAGCATTGTATAATCTTGCTTTGCCCATCGGAGTTTATTTCCTTGGAAAATCTATACTCTCAAAAAGGCCAACAGGCTATGGGGATACAGATATTTCAGAAGTAAATCCAAAATTAAAAAAATACAGAAACGTGATTATTCGATTTGCGGGGCTAGAGATTGCAATCGATCCAATAATTATAAGCATTTTAGTAGGAATCTTGCTTTTCATAATAGGCATCAGCCCATTATTGATGCATTTCTTGGGCATACCTGATTTTGGGATAGGTGGGGAAGATGAAACATCTTCATGCGGTTTAAAATATTGTTTTTTAGACTATAGGGAAAGCAAAACAGAGCCAGACAAAATAATCGGGCCATATGGAATCGGAGCAGGTATTATCTCATTGTTCGTCGTATTCAGCATAAGCTGGTCTTTTGGATTATATTTCAAATTAAGGTCAAGGAATATCATAAAAATAAGAGAAAATACAAAAAAGCTGGAAGATGAATTTGCATCTGCGCTTTTCCAGCTTGGAAACAGGCTTGGAGATGGTTTGCCTGCAGAGATTGCATTCAGCAAAGTTGCAGAAGTTATGAAGGACAGTGTATCTGGAAACTTCTTTGAGGTTGTCAGCTCAAACATCAGCAGGCTTGGGATGTCTGTTGAGCAGGCAATATTCAATCCACAGTCAGGAGCAATTGTTTATTTCCCATCTAAGATGATAGAATCATCTATGAAAGTTTTGATACAATCGGTTAAAAAAGGCCCAAAAGTTGCTGCACAGGCATTGACTAATATTGCAAGGTATATCAAAGAGATCCATAGTGTTAATGAAAGACTAAGGGACCTTATGGCAGATATTATTTCTTCTATGAAAGCACAAGTGTCATTCTTGACTCCAGCAATAGCTGGAATTGTCATTGGAATCACTTCAATGGTAACTACAATTTTAGGCAAATTGAGTGTTACGCTTTCTAAACTATCAGAAATAGGAGATGCAAGCAGCACGCAGACAAACCTGTTGGGGATGTTTGGAGAAGGAATCCCTACATATCACTTCCAGATAATCGTAGGTATTTATGTAGTGCAGATTGCTTATATTCTTACTGTGATTGCAAATGGCATTGAGAATGGTTCAGACAAATTAGCAGAAAGATATTCATTAGGAAACAGCCTTACTAAAAGCATATTCCTTTATGGAGCTATTTCTATTATAGTAATGCTAATTTTCAACATTGTGGCAGCCCAGATAATGGTAGCTACATTTGCTGCTGGATAAAAAAGAAAAATGAATGGGGACGACGGAACTTTCAACATCATGAAAGCCGTTAGCTTCCATCAATATATTTGAATCCGTGACAACACGGTTTCTTGGCAAGCAATAGCTTACTCTTCAGCCGTGTGCTCTCCCAGGCTGAGCTACGTTTATGGTCTTAGAAACAAAGCTTCTAAAATCCCCATTGAACTCAGCCAATAATCATGTTATTTGTGGTTATTTAAAAGAATTTCGGTTTTCACTGGCCACTGGACAGATGCCTCCTTAAGATTTATAAAGTAAAAGGTATATAAAAATTTATGAAATTTGTACTTAACTCATTTAATAAAGAAGGAAAGGCTAGGATTGCTGGAATTGTAGCTGACTTAATGGGGGATGGGCATTTGCAAAATCCGCCAAAAAACAGGTTTGATTATACGTCTAAACATGTAGGAGAGCTCGACAGATTTGGTAAAGAAATTTACAAATTATTCAAAGTTAAGGGAAAGATAAGAAGATGTACTACTAACAAGTATCTGACATATAATTATGGTGTTAATAATAAGGAATTAGCAATTTTTTTGGACTCAGTAGGAGTCCCACGAGGAAATAAAGTTTTAAAAAAATTTGAGGTCCCTAGATGGATAATATCTGATAAAATCTACTTTGTAAAGTTTATCAATAGACTATTCTCGTGCGAAGCAAGTGTTGATGTTAAAAATAAAGCTATAGACTTTCAGATGTATAAATCTATAGAGCTATTAAAAGATGGCTTTTATTTTTTTAATCAAATAAAAGAGAATTTAGAAAAATATTGCAAAATAAGAACTACAAATGTATTTTTAAGCGGCAGGCATAACATTAGGAAAGATGGGATTGCGACACAGTGCATCAGATTTAAGATTAAAAATTTGGCATCATTAAAAAAATATAACCAATTCATTGGATTCGAAGATAAAATAAAGCAGGAAAAGCTGGATAATATCTTAAATTAGTTATTCAACATTCTCTTCAACAGATTCTTTAGATTCTCCTTTGCTAACAACCTCTAATTTTCCGAATTTGCCAGCTGTCAGCTGCTTCTCTCCCTGGAATTCGTTGACATATCCATTTGTGATGTGGACTTTATCTCCAGGTTTAAGCATATCAACCTGTTCATTCCATAGGCTTAGTTTTATCTCTCCTGTCTCATCTTTTACAATAGCAGTTGCTACCTTCCCAGTTCTTCCGAACTTTGAGAATTCCCTTGATTCTCCAATATTAACTACTTCAACAACAATATCTACCTTTCCTTGCCTTGCTTCCAAATCTGCTATAGCCATATTATCACCTTTTACAAAGAATTCAGTGCATATTTAAAAACATATTGTTATCTAAGCTTCATCAATTCTCTGTTTATTCTATTTAACTGGTATTCAACAGGGCTTTTCTTTATTATCTTTTCCTGTTCTTTGAGCTGTTTTTTTCTCAAAGTCTCTTGCTCACGCATACTTTTTTCTTCTTCTTTTTCAAGCTGGATTATTTCTTTTAATCTTCTTTCTTTAGCTTCTCTTTCTCTTCTTTCTTTTTCTTTTTTATATCTAACATGTCTGTAGTAAACCTTTTTCTCATAATTGATGTAGATGTAAACAATCGCAAAAAATACAATTGAAGCAATTAAAAACATGAATGCTGTAAAAATATCTACAGGCTGCCCTAGCAAATAAAACAACAGCAAAACAATTGCAATAAATCCTACAGTTATAATCGCACTTGTTCTTTTGTTCATTTTATCTCCTCAAACCCGATATACCATCTCTGGTTTAGCTCGTCGAATGTGAAAACAACATTATACTTGTTTGATTTGTCTATTGTAAAGATTAAAGGTATAGGCAATGTTGTCTCAAATGAACTTCCTCTTTTGTATAGTTTTCTTCTTATTTCAGCCATTTTACAGTCTGTTTAATTCTTTTGTCAGATCTTCAATCTGCGCTTCATAGAACATTTCTTTTTTCTTTGACTCAGCTTCAGCCATTTTTTTGAACAATGCTGCTCTTTCGCCATATATTTTGAAAAATTTATTGCAGTATTTGTCTGCAAATTTTCTCGGCCAGCCTTCTAGTTCCAATGCTCTCTTGACATCCTTTAATTCAATGCCTTTGTCAAGCGCTGACTCTACAAAATCTTTTAGTCTTTTATTTTTAAGTTCAAGCTCTTTTTCTTTCCTTCTCCTTTCTTCAGCTTTCTTCTGCTCTCTAATCTCTATCATCTCTCTTTCCTTTGATATTATCCTTTCATGCCTGTTTTTCTTAGTGTGCTCTCTTAGTCTGCTGTAAAGCAAAGTCTTATCAAAATGGCTTGAAAGGTAGATGACAGCCAGTAAAATAATAACAGAAGCAGAAATATACAAAAGCATTGAGAGGTTTGTTTCTGCAAATTTGCTGATTTCTACAATGAGATTGTCAGGCTTTACAGCCATGCCAGTCATTCCTCTGAATTCAGCAATAACCAAAATGCTCAAAGACAACAAAAATAAGGTTGTCCCGGCCAAAGCAGCAACCCCTGTTTCATTTCTTTCTTCCATTTTAACCTTCTTCCTCTGATTCTTCAGGAGATTCTATTTCAATGAACCATTTCTTTTTTAGCTCATCAAATTTGAAAACAACTTCATTTCGTTTGGTCTTGTCAAATGAGAACAAGATAGGCATAGGTATTGTAACCTCAAAACTGCCTCCTCTTTTGTATAATTTTCTCTTTATTTCTACCATTTAATACTTACTTTTATATTAATTTAATTACTAATATTTATACTTATATTTAAACCTTTTCCTATTGTTGCAGTCAGTGCATAAAATACTTACTTAAATGCTTAATTATGTACTTATTTTTACAGGTAAAGTTATGATAATAAATACTTATTTTTTTACTTAGAAAAAATACAATTCTAGAATCCAAAAGATTGGGGTTTATTTCTTTTTGGTTTTTTAAAGACATAAGCTAAAATTGCTGAACAGATTAAGATTAACAGTATTATCAAAGTAATAAATGAATGTTTTTTTTCTGTTTGTTGACTGCTGTTTGATGCAAATGCGCCTGTTATACTGGGCATTCCTGATTCTTCAACTGTTTTTTGCTCTTCAGTGATTTTTGTTTCTTCTTTTTCTAGGTCAGGCGATAAATCATTTGTTTCCTTAGGACCTCCAGAACCAGTTGTTTGTTTTGTAGCTAATGAAGAAATACATGATCTCTCTGTATCAGGCACAGCTCCTCCACAACCATTCATGTCTGTACAAGTTCTTGTTTGCATCCCGTTAATGCAGTTGCTCCATGAACTGCATGACCAATAAGAATTGCAGCGGTCTTTTTCTCCTCCTGAACTGCAACTTTGGCTTTCTGAAGGCTTGCTAAGCTCTGTTCCGCATGCATTATTATCAGAGCATATCCTTGTTTGAAGGCTACTTATGCAGCTGCCCCACTCAGTGCAAACCCAGTCTTCTATACATTCAGCTACGATTATCCTTATTACTTCAGACAAGACATTGCCTTGGGTATCATTATCAGAGATGTTCAAAAAATAAATTCCATTTGACAAAAAAGTAGCATTTGTCAGCAATCCTGTAGAAGAATTGATTGTGAAATTAGAAGTATCATTAATAAAATAACTGTCAATCCCAGATAAGTCAGACGCATTAAGGTCATAGCTTAGAATCTCTCTATAAAGCAAGCTGATATTTTGGGGAATCTGGTCCCATGTTGGTGGGGTTGTATCTTGAACAGTAACCCTAATAGTGGTACTGTTAACTTGATTGAATGGGTCAGTTGCATTTATTTGCAGATAATATTCTCCTACGCTTAAGATAGTTGCAGTTAGTGTTCCATTTGCATCAATTGAGAAAGAAGTGTCATTTACTGAATAGTTTATAGTTTGCAAATCAGATGCATTAAGGTCATATTCAGAGGATATACCATACTCAAACACCTGGTCAGATGGCATCTGGTCCCATGTTGGTGCACTCAAATCTATATTCACGCCAGCTACACCTGAGATGTCTAAGTCAACAGGGTTTGATGCATTTTTTGCATAAACATAAATAATGTTGCTTCCTTCGATTAGATATGTATTGTTAAGTGTTGCGTCTCCTTGGGTTTTATTACGATATACGGTTGTGAGAATTGCATAAACATCTGTGCTAAAAGTCACATTTGCATAATCATTAGTTGTTACATTTAGTAGGATATTATATGTGTTATACCATCCTGATGAAGGTGAAACAATACTAACATCTATAGCTGCACTTACAAGCCCTATTGTGGATGATAGAATAAACAAAAGAAATAACAGTTTAGTATAGTTCATCTTTAACCTCTTTTTATTATATAAAAATAGAGGATAAGGGTATTTATAATTTTCTATTAAGAATAGGAAATATTTAAATAATAAGTTGCAATAAGGTTGGATATAAGAGGTGTTTTTAATGATTGAAAGAATCAGATGGTTCAAGGATATTTCTAAAGAAGATGTTGCTATAGCAGGAGGCAAAGGCGCAAATCTTGGGGAGATGTTCCAGGCTGGATTGCCTATTCCGCCTGGTTTTGTGATTACTGCTCAAACTTACAAAGAGTTCATTGAAAGAACTGGGATTAAGGACAAAATCCTTGGAATAATAGAAGGATTAGATGTTGAAGATACTGACAAACTGCAGCAAGTTTCTGAAGACATACAAAAATTAATTGTATCGGCTCCTATTCCTGCAGAGATTCAAGAAGAAATAAAAGATAACTATAGTTTAATTGGCGCCCATAGAAAAACAAAAGCTAATGAGATTGTAGAAGGAAAAGAAGAGTTTGTTGCAGTAAGAAGCTCTGCTACTGCAGAGGATTTGCCAGAGGCTTCGTTTGCAGGGCAGCAAGCTACTTTATTGAATGTCAAGGGAGCTGATGATGTTGTCCTTGCTGTAAGGGAATGCTGGGCAAGTTTGTTTACTGCAAGAGCTGTTTATTATAGAGAAAAAAACAAATTCCCTACTAAAAAAGTTCTTATTGCAGTTGTTGTGCAAAAGATGGTCAATTCTGATAAAAGCGGGGTTATGTTTAGCATAAATCCTTCTACAAATAATGAAACAGAAATAATGATAGAAGGAGCATTTGGATTAGGAGAAGCTGTGGTAAGTGGAGCAGTTAATCCTGATTTGTATATTGTTGATAAAGAAGCATTGAAAATCAAGAAGATAGAAGTTAAGGAGCAGAAAATAAAGATAACAAGAGATCCAGTCACTGGGAAAAATGTTACTGTGAAATTATTGAAAAAAGAAGAAAAACAACAGGTCTGCAATGATAAAGAGATAAGGGAGTTGGCAAGATTAGCAAAGAAGATAGAAAACCATTATGGAAAGCCCCAAGATATGGAGTGGGCAATTGAAGGTCCTGTTGTATACATTGTGCAGTCAAGGGCAGTTACAACATTTAAAAAACAAGCTCCAAAAGAAGAGGAAAGGAGAGAGATAAAAGGAATTAAAGAAGTTGAAGCAGAAGTTTTAGTAAAAGGAGAAACAGCTTCTCCAGGAGTTGCTTCAGGTCCTGTTAAGATAGTTCTTGATATCAAAGAATTAGACAAGGTAAAGAAAGGAGATGTTCTTGTTACAACAATGACTACTCCTGACATGGTTCCTGCAATGCAAAGAGCAGCAGCCATTGTCACAGATGAAGGCGGATTAACCTGCCATGCTGCAATTGTCTCAAGAGAGATGGGGATACCTTGCATTGTTGGAACAGGAAATGTGACAAAAGTGCTAAAGGACGGCCAAGAAGTCACTGTTCATGCAACACACGGTGCAGTTTATGCAGGAAGATTAGAGGAAGTGGCTCCGAAAGTAGAAGAAGCAAGGCCTGCTGCTCCTTTTGAAATAATAACAGCAACTCAAGTAAAAGTTATCTGCGACCTGCCTCAGTTTGCTGCAAAAGCAGCTGCAACAGGAGCAGATGGTGTTGGATTAGTAAGGATAGAGATTATGATTGCAAATGGAGGCATCCATCCAGCTGAATACATAAGGCAAAACAAAGATGGAGATTACATCAAACTTCTTATGGAAGGAATAAGAGGAATTGCCTTGGCTTTTGCTGGAAAACCAGTCTGGGTCAGGACATCTGACATAAGAACAGATGAGTATAGAAATCTGAAAGGAGGAGATAAAGAGCCTCATGAAACAGACCCAATGATTGGATGGCATGCAATAAGAAGAGGATTGGATGAGCCAAGGATATTGAAAGCTGAGTTCACTGCAATAAAAAGATTGCATGATGAAGGACTTAAAAATGTTGGAGTTATGCTTCCTTTTATCATCAGGACAAGAGAAGTTAGAGAAGCAAAGAAAATAATGAGAGAGATTGGATTAGAGCCTTGTGAAGATATCCAGTTTGGAGTGATGGTTGAAACACCTGCAGCATGCTGGATAATCGAGGAATTGTGCAAAGAAGGCATTGACTTTGTATCATTCGGGACAAATGATTTGACTCAATTAACTCTTGGAGTTGACAGGAATAATGAAAGGCTTGCTAAATTATTTGATGAGATGCATGCAGCTGTCTTGGGAGAGATAAAGATGGTTGTTGAGACGTGCAGGAAATATAATGTCCAATCATCAATCTGTGGACAAGCAGGCTCAAGGCCAGAGATGGCTAAATTCCTTGTCGGCATTGGGATTGATTCTATATCTGCAAACCCTGACGCAGTCCATGAGATAAAAGAAGTTGTTGCAAGGACTGAGAAAAGATTATTACTTGATGCTGAGAGAGAAGAATTAATAGAAAAAAGGAGATAAGATGGAAAGTTGGTATCTATTATCTCTAATATCTTTATTAATGTGGGGAATATGGGGTATTTTTGCAAAGTTTGCAACTGAAAATATAAGCTCCAAATTCTTGTTTGTTATATCTGGTTTTAGTGCTTTTATTGTTACATTAATTATTTTTGCTACGATGAAATTAGGCATTGAAAAAAATTCAACTGGAATCGTTTATGCACTTTTAGCCGGCATTGTTGGAAGTTTTGGAAGCTTGTTTTTTTATTATGCTTTAAAGAACGGCAAAGCTTCTATCGTTGTTCCTTTAACTGCATTGTATCCGCTGATTACAGTGATTTTTGGAATATTTATTCTGAAAGAAAAAGTAACTGCAATAAGAATGGCTGGAATAGCTTTGGCTATTGCGGCTAGTATTTTATTGGCTATCTGATTTTTGAATTTGCCGAAGCTTTATAAATTATGGATTATATTCTTTTTCATGAGGGTTAGGGATTATTTGCTTGCAGCAGCTTTGGCATTAAGTGCTTTTGGCTGTGCTCCAAATGCTCAAAACAACCAAGAGCAAAGGATTTCTCAACTAGAACAAAGGCTTGTTAAATTAGAAAAAGAGAATGTAGAATTGAAGCAGAAGGTTGAAAACAAGAATGTTTCTGAATCTTATCAAAATAAAACAGAAGAAAAAAAGATAGTTGCTCCTGACAAATTTACAGAAAAGGAAAGAAATTTGTTTGATTTGGAAGATGTTAAATTTAAGTTAAGCGGAAAATTCCAGACAGGAGTAATATATATAGACGCAGATAGGGCAAGCGGCAATGAGCAAACAGCTTTTTACAAATTAGATTTGCAAGGAGATGTCAATCTGGATAAGGATTTTGGGCTATTGGGAAGAATAGTTGTTGAGCCTCCTGTTTGCAGAGCTGCACGCGAATATAAAGAATATGATGAGCTTAATCCTGATTTTGAGCTAAGGGAATTATATATTTACAAAGGCTTAGGTATTTTCGGAAAAATCTCTCTTGGCAAAGTAAAAGTCCCTAATGGGATTGACAATTTTGAAGAAGATAGGTCTTGGAGCGAGCCTTTATTGGAAGGAAGGCTGGGGTGGTTTGGAAGGTATGACATTGGAGCAAGGCTGGACAAAGAATGGGAAAATGATTTTTATCTGAATTTGGCATTGACAAGCGGAAATTATGGAGAACTTGACAACAACAGTGCAGGATTAGTAGCGGCAAATATTGGAAAAAGATTTGAAATAGAGACAGAAAATAAGCCATTTATCATTGATGTGGGTTTTGGCGGAAGATACAACAGGGTTAATACTACTCCTATCAAACAAGATGATGAGGCTTTGTGGGGATATCTGCAGTTAGAGAGAAATAGATGGAGAATATTTGGAAAAGCTGCTTGCCTAAGACAAGGGTATAGAGTGGACTTTAATTTAACAGATATTGCAGGATATGGCTATGATGATTCTGAAGCAGAAGAAATGGTGTGGGAAGTTGAGCATGGAGAAAAAAGCAGGAATTTCTGGGGATGGTATGCTGGATTCAATATTCCTATATTAAGGAACCTTGACTTAACTGCCACATACGGCCAGCTCCTTGATAATGATGATCCTTTTGAAACAAAAAGAGACAGGATAAGCGCTGACTTGATATGGGCTGCAAAGGAAAATAAAAGAACAAGGTTCTTTATTTTTGCCGGAGGAGCATTTGATAATGAAGAAGGAAATAACAGATATTACCTTTATAGAATAGAAAGCCTTAACAGCAGAAATGGAGGCCTGAGCTTTCACGGAGGGGTGGGGATTAGTTTTTAATTACTGTTTGAATTTCTTATAACCAATCCAGATTAAAACAGCAAGAACTAATCCTAGAATTACAAATCTTATGTATTTTGACATCTCTCCCCAGTATCTTAATGTCCCATAGATTACTGTCAATACTCCTCCCCCCATTATTCCTGAGCTTACACTCTCTAATGAAAGGATAACTCCTCCAACAATTATTGCGATCATTCCAGCAATAAGGCATACTATGAATACATTTCTGTTGTAAACCTCATTTACTTTTTCAAATTCTTTTTGGCAAGAATAGTATGAGTCGCACCAGCCAGTCACATTTCCCAAAACATGTTGAGGCATCTCTTTTTCAGTATAAGGGTGCCATTTTCCTCCTGCTTGCTCGCAGTTGTTTGGATTTAAAATTTCCCTATAAGTCTGATTGCAGAAATCTTCCCATTTTGGAGATTCGTAGAATGTATCAACACCATACCCAACAAAAAAGGCAAAAATTATAGCGATTGCAACAGTAAGTATGTTTTGTTTTAGTCTTGAGCCTTTTTGTTTTGGCTTTGCTTTAGGCATACCATTAACAAAATGATACTAATATATTAATTTATTTATTTTCAATATAGAAATCTATTTATAGCTGTTTGTTGTTTTTATTTTATGCCAAGAGGAAGACCTATACAAAGCAAGATAAGACAGAATATTGTAGAAATTCTTTTTTTCATGAAAAAAGGGTATGGTTATAATATTTTTAAAGTGTATAAAGAGATATTTCCAAAAGTTACTATGAGAGTTATTTATTATCATATGAAAAAAGGTGTTGAAACAGGAGAATTCAAAGTCGAAGAGATAAAATCAGAAAAAGGCGATTACAGCTGGGGAGAAAGAGCAGAAAAAGTCTATTATTCATTAGGAAAGAATGCAAAACCTTCTGGAGACAGAAGGGTTGAAAAGTATTTTAGCAAGAAAAAATTAATTTAATTTCTTAAAAAAGCCCATCAAAGCAAATATTTCCCTTCTTGTCAAGAAAGATTTTCCTATGATTCTTTTCCAAATCATCTGCTGGGTTTTCTTCTTGGAAGGGGTTGCAAATTCCATCTTGTCAAGTTCTAAATTTATCAATTTCATCAAATGCTCTTTCTCTGCCTTGCCTGCAATCTTGATTTGCTCCCCTACTTTGTTTTTGCCTATTGCCTTGAAAATCTCATAAAAGACTATTGCAGCTGAATGGCTTATATTCATAGTAGGGTATTTTTTAGAAGTTGGGATTGTGACAACAAAATCGCACATTTGTATCTCTTCATTTCTTAAACCAATGCCTTCTCTTCCAAACAAGACTGCTATGTTCTTGTTTACATTCAGTTTTGATGCGAGCTGCTCAGGAGTTATTGGGGATCTTGGAATATTATAATCAGTTCCAAGCTGAGAAGTTGTTGCAACAAGGGTATGGAATTTTTTTAGATAATCAAATTTTGCAACTTTTGCATTTTTTAATATGTCTTGCGCCCATTTTGCCCTGTTCTTTGACTCCTGGTTTATTCTGCACTTTGGATTTACAAGAACAAGCTTATTCAAGTCAAAGTTTTTCATTGCCCTTGCAATTGCGCCGATATTTCCAGGATTCTCTGGTTCAATAAGAACTATTGATATCATTTTATTAATTCAAGAATGGATTTCCAAAATAAGTGGTTGCTAATCCAATCAATAAGAGCGCTAAGAAAAAGAAAGAGATAAAACCCCATATCTTCTTGGCTCTTTCCTTATTTTTTACCATCCTGTCCAATAATGTCTTTAGTATCCTTCCTCCATCTACTATCCCTAATGGAAGCAAATTAAACAACCCTATAAAGAAATTAAGCAGGAAAAGCCACCTGAACAAATCTTTTGTCCAATAAAATGGATGTTTCAGCCATTCATATCCTGGCTTCATCCTTCTCTCATTCTTAAAATTAGTTATGCCAACAATACCTCTTTGCCCGTCTTCAGAAGCAATTGTCTTGATTGAATAGTTTTTTCCATCTGCCTCTAAAGTTATAGCATCTCCTGGTTTTGAACAGTAGTACAGCTTATTAAGGAAAGGCTGCGCTTCTGTCAAATGGGCTCCATTTAAAGAGGTTATTATCATTCCATTCTGCAGGCCAGCCTGGCCAGCAGGCAGTGTTGCATTTGTCAAATCAAAGGAAAATCCAACAGGATATGTTATTGCAGATTCAAAAGGGGCTAGCTTGTTTGGATTAGCAACAAAAGGCATTGCAATCAATATCAAAACTGCTAGAAGTATGTTCACGATAGGGCCTGCTGCAAATACCGAGTATTTGACAATGTCTTCTTTTTTATCAAGCTTTTTTTCATCTGGCTCAACAAAGGCAGCAGGTATTATCGGAGCCAATATTGAAAAGAATGCAAAACCCGATGATTTTATCTGAAGGCCATGCGCTTTTGCAACAATACCATGTGCAAACTCATGGACGATTGCCAATACAAATATGGCTACAATCCAATGGAAGAATGAAAGATACCCTATCCCTGGGACAGTTGTAAATGGAAGCACTAATGCAACCCCTGGCTGTGCAACTGGAGACACAATAAGGTTGTATATCATCAGCAGTATATTGATTGAGATGAAAACCATACCGACTATGCTCAGGCCTATGCAGCAATAGCCAAAGAACTGCACTGATTCTTTATGCTTTTTTGCAAACTTATCCATAAACTTTAATCCAAAATTGCTCCTATAAAGAACAAGATAAATAAGAGGAAATATTAATTTCTGCAATGAAACATTCTTTCTTTTTATAAAAACAAAAACTGCAAGAAAGATGACAAAGATTACTGCAGCAATTACCTGTATGTCCATCTTATTTCCTTCTAACTGGCTTTAAGGCCTTGCTTCCGCAGTTCCTACAGCTAACTTTTCCCTGCGCTATCTTCATTGGAGATGCTCTTATCCTCTGCTTGCATTTTCTGCAAACAAAGATATTCCTAAAAAGCCTCTCTTCTGCTTCGGGTATTTTTGCCATTTTTATTGAACCTCGCTAAATTTATTCACCGCCTTTCACTTGCTTCATAACTCTCTGATCAAGTATTTCCCAATAAAGGACATTTGCGCCTTCAACAACCTGGCCTTTTAAATCTTCTGGAATCTCTAGGTCAAATGTCTCGTAAGTTGTTGCGTCCATTACATTCGCAATATTTCCATTTATAGACAATACCTGCGCTGTTTTTTTCTCAATAATCGGAACATCTACATTATCATGGCCTGGCATGACAACTACTCTTTTTTTGTTGTCAATAATGCCGACTGCTTCAAGCCTTACTTTTGCATGGCCGTGTTTTCCTGGTTTGGATGTTTGGGTGTTGGTTACTCTACAAGCTGCACCCTCTAACACAATATAGCTTCCTTTTTGCATATCACCTACACTTGCTTGCTTTGTTCCCCCCATAAAAACCACCTTTTAAAGTTTAAATAAGATTTATTTAGCTGCTAGCTTAACATCTCCTGCTTTTACTGTTTTTCTTCCTGCATGGCTTGCGAATTTCACTGCTTGGACTGCTATCTGCTCTGCCTGTTCTTCTACTGCTTCTTTCAATGCTGCTTTTGCCTTGTCTGAAACCCTTTCTGCTCCTGCTTGTTTCAGGATTTTTTCCATTGCAGCTAAAGGCAATAATCTTTTTGATACCATAATATCCCCTCCAAGTATAATAAATTCAAAGGAGGTTGTATATAAATTTTATCATTCAAATAAGGTTTTTTTAAGCTTATTTAGGCTAAAACAGAAGAAAATGCGCCTTATTGAAAATTTTATGCCCTGTACAAGCATTGTTAAGCATAAAATTTTTAATCCCTAAAAAAACAAAAAAAACCGTTTTTTGGTTATCCTTGCTTTTCTGCATATTTTTGCTATTTCTTTTTCTACCTGCTGGCTGTTTTCAAATGCCTTTTCATCTGTTTTGAATCTTGTTGTATGATGGTAGTTTCTTCCTGATTTATTATGGAATTTATGTTTTTTATGGAGCATTTCATGATACATGATATAATCCAGTATTTCCAGCGGAGTATTCTTGAACATCAAAGAGATTGTAATCTCATCTGACTGATAATCATAGCTCCCTAATTTTCTTATTGAATCAGAGCCCCATGACAGATTAGGTTGTTCTATCAATCCATAAAAATATCTTTCATTAACCCTCTTAAAAGATTCTTCAAGAATAGGGTCTGATTTATCTTTTGGGATGGCAATGTGGATATTTTTTATAAAGTTCATGTACAAGTCCATGTTAAAGGTTTGTTTTTGTTTTTTGAATAGTTTTACTAACAAGGTTTGGATTAAGCCAATCTGTATATCAGGAGAAATCTTTTGCCATTTCCTGCTTAGTTTTATTGTTATTGTGGTTATAGAACGCGAGGCGCCTGCATTGTATGGCCTGAATTTTCCAGAATAAACTAGTTTAGTGTTGTAATCCAATGTTTTGTCTGGATAAAGTTCTTTAAATGCTTGTTCGATAAGGTTCATAAGAAAAGTAAATGTTGCTTTTTTATAAATTTAGCCATGCACTTCATATCTTAAGATTGCCGCAACCTTGCCAATGTCTTTCAACTGCACGCCTTCTCTTGTTTCTATTGATATCATGGCTACTTTTGTTCCTACCTTTTCTGCTTCTTTTTCAAATTCCTCTACTGTTTTTTCGTCTAAGGCTTCTGATAAAAGAACTGTTTCAACAACACCATTCTTTAAGTTGCCCATAACTTCTTTTTCTCCATAGCTTACCTTGGTGGGTGTTTTTGATAATAACTCAAAGAACTGGTTCATTATCTTTTTTTCAAATGCAATTTCTTCATTTGCAAGAACATCTTGGGATTTGTCTACTAATTCCTGCAATCCGAATTCCCCTGTGTAACCTAAATCCTTTATTGCAATAATCTTATTCTTGACTTCTGTTGTTATGAAACCGCCTTCTACAAAATCATATTTGGTAGGGCCAGGGCCCCCCACAATTATTCCTTTTAGATTTTTTTGGCCAAGGAACTGCTCTTTAACATGTTCTGCTACTTTTTTATAATGGTCTCTGGCAGCTCCTTCTCTTTGCCTTGCAAATCTTTGAGCTGACTGGCCTCCTGCCTTGAACTTTCCAGGAACTTCAGAATGCGTTTTAACAAGCGGGATTATTGATTTTCCTTTCAAAAAAGCAATGTTTGCATCTCTCCTATCCATAACAATCAGGCCATAAACCTCTTTATGCTCCATCATTTCATCTAAAGGGTCTAGGACAAATGCCTTGTCACATCTATACAATCTAATCTTCAATGGCACTGGAGGCTCAATGCTCCATACCTTGACATCTGACTGGCCTTCTCTCTCTGCAACATTTCCGGAAAAGGTAGCTAATCCATTTTCAGGTGTTCTTTTAAACAGCCTTAAGTGCTGGATCATCCTTTCCAAAGCGTCTGTTACATTTTTTCTTGTTGAAGTTGATTTAATATTAGATGCGGTGCCTTGCTCCTGGCTTAAATGATTGATTATCTTATTCATATCATAGCCTTGAGGGATGTATACACTAACTAATTCTGTATGCCTTCCTTTATATTGGCTCAATTCCTTCAGTAGCTTCTTTAATTCAAATTTTTGTTTGGTTGTTAATGCCATAAATCAACCTAAAAATCTCCTATTTATAAAATTTGGGGTCAAAAGTTGGTTCTACGAAAACTTGGTTAATAAAATGAAATAAAAGAAAAGATAGTAAAATAACCAAAGGATTATATTTTAAGATTAGACAAAACAGCTTAAAGCAGTTTGCTAAGGAGATTGGTTTTTCCGATAGATTTAAAAACCATCGACTAATTTTTATCTGATAGCTGCCCATAGAATGGGATTATATGAAAGCTAATGTTTTTATATAACATTAAGCTATGGGGTAGCTTGGATTATCCTTCCGCCCTTGGGTGGCATGAATAAATGTCATAGTAAGGCGGAGACCCCGGTTCAAAAAAGCCTTTAATACTAAAGAGGGGCTATGAAAGTCCGGGTAGCCCCATTTAATAATACCAAAATACAAAATGGCAGAGATTAAGAAACTTGGATCTGTTAAAAGATTTGGAGCAAGATACGGAAGAAGGGTAAAGTATAGGCTTGCTGAGATTGAAGCAGTCAGAAAAGGAAAACACACCTGCCCTTACTGCCACAGCCAAAAGGTCAAGAGAATTGCTGCTGGAATCTGGAACTGTGATAAGTGCGGTTCAAAATTCACTGGAAAGGCATATTCAGTTAAAAAAGAAATATCTAAAGAAGAAGGAGAAAAAGAAGAATAAAAATGGTAAATTATAGATGCTTCAATTGCAATAAAAGAGTTTCTGCAGAATATTTAAGAAAAAAAGTGAGATGTCCTTATTGTGGAAGCAAGATGCTATTTAAGCCAAGATCAGTGTCCACAAAAGTCAAAGCAAGATGAAGTTAAGTGCAGCAATCAAAGTTTACGGAAATCCTAAGGAAATACATGCTTGTTTTGAGCCAGAACTAGCTGATGAAAAAAGGTCAAATTTTAAGATAATACAAAAAAAAGATCATGTCTTATTTGAGATTGAAGCAGAAGACTCTGTCGCATTGAGAGCAACCCTGAATTCAATAACGAAATTAATAACAGTCTATGAAAAGATTGGGGGCCTATAATGGAGAAATCAACAGAAGAAAAGATAATGCAGCTGCAGATGATTGAGCAGGGAATGCAGAATTTCTTAATCCAAAAACAACAATTTCAAGCCCAATTGGTGGAAATAGATTCTGCTCTGAAAGAGCTTGGGAAAACCGATTCTGCTTATAAGATTGTAGGTAATATAATGATTAGCGCTGACAAAGAAGAATTGCTGAAAGAGCTTAGCTCCAAGAAAGAGATGGTTGAATTAAGAATCAAGACATTGGAGAAGCAGGAAAAACAGATGAAGGAAAAAGCAAGCGCTATGCAGTCAGAAGTGCTGGAAAAACTTAAGCCAAAAAAGTGATTAAAGATGGAAAGAGAGGAGCAGGTTAGAAATGTTGTTGAAATTCTAGAGGAACTTCAAGAAGATGGCTCTGTTCCAAGGAATGTAAAAGAAAAGATTGTATCTACTGTAAAAGCACTTGAAGAAAAAGGCGAGATTTCTATAAAGGTCAACAAGGCCCTTCATGAGCTTGAGGAGATTGCAGATGATCCAAATTTGCAGCAATATACCAGAACTCAGATATGGAACATCGTTAGTTTGTTAGAGAAGATAGGTTGATTAGACAAAAGTTTATAACTTAATATAATTATTTCTTTTTTACAACAAGCTCTTTTTTTGTTAATGTTGAATTGGGTATGTGGATAATGTCGCCTGAACTCGTCTTAACTTCTGTTTCAACAAGGTTTATTTTCCTTACTTTCCCTGACAAACCCTCTATTTTGATTTTGTCTCCTTGCTGTATGAGATTTTTTTTATAAATAAGAAATCCTGATATGATATTAGGTATAAAGTCTTTTATTGCCAACAAGATTGATAATATGATTAAGATAAGGAATGCTGCTGAAAGCATATTGAGTATAGTTGTTGTTAACCCTAATGCATTCAATGCCCAGATCACTGTTATAAAATAAATAAAATAAGTAGCTAGGTTGCTTAATGCGCTCTCTAGTTTAAATTTAATTCCTGCTTTTTTAAGCACATTGTTTAATTCAACCTCGTGAAGAAATCTGCCTACTAATTTTCCAACAATCCTTGCTATCACAAACCCTATTAGGAGGATTACAACTGCAACAATAAATTTTGTAAATAGCTGCGAGAAGATTACATTAAAATAGGTATTTGTACTGTTTAGCAAATCCGGCATGATTATCAAATGGAGGGAATATATTTATAAATCTTGTTGTTATCTAAATTTTTATGGCTGGAAAAAAGGCTACAAAAATAGGCAAGAAGAGAGAAGCTGCTGTGCTTACAGAGAGGAAGAAGCTTACTGCCAGTGAGCAGATTAGGCAATTAGAGGAAGAGATAGGAAAGACAAAATATAACAAGAAGACACAGCACGCAATTGGGCTGATGAAGGCAAAGCTCGCCATGCTCAAGGAAAGGGCTTTGGCAAGGTCTGCTGCAGGAAAGGCAAGAGGAGATGAAAGATTCTCCATAAGGAAGACAGGAGACGGGACTGCTGTCCTTTTGGGCTTTCCTTCTGTCGGAAAATCAACTTTGCTAAACAAGATTACAAATGCGAAATCTGAAGTAGCTGCCTATGATTTCACAACATTAAGCGCTGTTCCTGGCTTGATGGAGTATAACCACGCAAAAATCCAGATTATTGATGTTCCGGGAATTGTCTCTGGAGCTGCTGCAGGAAGAGGAAGGGGAAAGGAAGTCCTGCAGATGATTAGGAATGCTGATATTATACTGATTTTAGTTGATGCAATGCACCCTGAGCATTACGGGGCGATGCTGAAAGAAATCTATGAGACAGGAGTCAGGATAAACCAGAAAGCTCCTGATGTCAAGATAAGAAAAAAAGAAAGAGGGGGGATTGGTGTTGGAGTAACAGTCAAGCTTACTAAGATTGACAAGCATACTATAGCTGATATCGCAAGAGAGATGAGGCTGAACAATGCAGACATTTTGGTAAGAGATGATATTGACACTGACCAGCTGATTGACATCATTGAAGGGAACAAGAGATACACAAAGGCATTGACAGTTGTTACTAAGATCGATTTGATTGATGAGATGAGATTGAAGAAAATACAAGAAGAGGTAAAGCCTGATGTTGTTGTTTCTGCTGAGCTTGGATTTGGTATTGAGGAGCTAAAAAAAGCGATATTTGACAGGATGGGTTTTATCAGGATATTTTTGAAAGAAATAAGTAAGCAGGCTGACCTGGAAGAGCCTTTGATTATGTTCAAGGAATGCATAATAAGGGATGTGTGTGAAAAGCTGCACAAGGATTTTGTTGATAAATTTAAGTTTGCAAGGGTGTGGGGGAAATCTGCCAAATTTGGAGGACAGAGGGTTGGTATTGGGCACAGGCTAGAAGACGATGATATTGTTGAGCTGCACTTAAAGTAATTGCAGATAATTCTGATAAAAATATAAAAGTATAAGAATCAACAACAAGACAAATATAGCAAACATAATCAAACGAAATCTTCTCCTTCTTTTTTCTGACTGCTTTTTCTTTCTTTTCCTTGCTAAAAGGATTTTATTATATTCTCCCAATACTTTGTACACGCCTATTTTTCTTGGGATTCCCTTGAATTGTTTTTTTCCAATAAAGATAGAAGGTATTTCTGCTTTGCTCATTGAAAGATAAACAGCATCTGTAAAATAAACATCATTTGGCCTTGATACTTTTTCTAACCTAGAAGCAATGTTGACTGCTTCTCCATAAACATCATTGTCTTTTATATTAACTTCTCCTGTGTTTATTGCTATCCTTACCCTTATCTGGTCAACGGGTTTTGCATTCTTATTGTATTCAAATAATGTTTGCTGCACTTTTACTCCGCACAATATTGCATCTGTCGGGCTTTCAAAAACAGCCATGAAAGCGTCTCCTATTTTTTTGATAACTGCCCCATTGAATTCCTGGATTGTAGGAACAACAAGCCCTTCGTATCTGTCAATAAGCTCTATAAGCTTGTCTCTTGGAATATGTGAAGTCCTAGTAGTAAAGCCTGCTAAGTCTATGAACACTATTGTTAGGTTTTTTGTTTCCATAATGCTATTGAATCAAGTCCATATTAATAAAGGTTGCTGAAAGTTTAGGCAAAACGCAAATGTTTATATACTCTCCAAAACTTTTCTGTATTGGTGATATTCATGGCTGATAAATCAGAAGTTTCAAAAGACGAGCAGGTTGGTTTTCATAAAGGAGCTCTAGCAACTTTGGCAAAAGAAAGAGAAGAGATGCAGAAGATACTTGCTATTGTTGAGCAATTGATGCAGATGCATATCAAGGCACTAAAGGATCTAGGAGTTGACTTGGAAAAAGCTGCTAAAGAAGCTATGAAGGCTGCTAAAGAGAAAAAATCAAAAAAAATGGAAGAGATACTAAAATAGTTATTCGCTGATTCTTATTCTTCTTCCTTTTGGGACAAAGTTAAGAATTTTGTTATCCTTTACTTTTCCTGTTCCAAAGAAGTCATTATTGTGTTTCAACAGTACAAATCCTTTAATCTTCTGCTCTATTTCTAAGTCTTCTCCTCTAAGCCAATCTCTTGATTGCTCTTTTGTTATCTCAAGAACATTATTTTTTGCTTCTTTGCCGATTAATTGGGAGCCTTCTATGCTTAATCTTAATTCATTGTTGCGGATTTGCCCAAAATAAAGGCCAATATTGTTAATCCTTAATTTATCTAACTGGATTTTTGCAAAGTCTTTGTTTATTATATAAATTTTATTTTCCTTGTCCTGCAAAAATGCATAGTCCAAGTCAATTTTTGCATCCCATTGCTTTTTTATCAATGCAAGGATTCCCTTTATTTCTTTTTTGTTCAGTATTTTAAGGTTTCTCATTGACTAATGTTCTCCAATTCTTTTTGTAGTAATTAAATTTGTTTTCAAACTCTTCTTTTGGAGTTAGTTTAACCCCTAGCTCTAATAGCTTTTGTTTTAATTGCTCGTAGACTTCTTGTTTGTCTTTTTCATTGGACATTTTCTCAAGCTCGATTATGTGGCCGTATCCTTTTGTAAAATCAATAGCAACAGAAATGTTATTCCAGTTGAATAAGTTTCTTTTCCTAAACCATTTTATGTCTACTATATATCCTAATGATAAGAACAATTTCTCTAATTCCTTGAATTTTTCTTTTTCAAATTTTATCTCTATTTCTTCTCTGTGAGGGTCATGAATCTTTCCTTTTTTGAACCATATTTTTGAGAAGAAATCATTTTTCTGAATCCTTAAGTCATACTCTCCTGAAAAATAATATGTTATTTGGTTGTCTTCTTTAACAAATTCTGCATTTTGCTGCATAAACATGATTAACTGCCTGTACTGCTCTTCAGAAATAAAGCTCCTTACTTCAACTTCTATGTTCAATTTATATTCCCCAGACTGGATTTTCTTTTCTTTTTATTTCAGCAATCTCTTTTAATAAGTCTTTATCTTCTTTGGACAAATGCTTTTTAAACTCCTTTAATTTTCTGAAATCCTCTTCTGGAATGTCTGAAATAAAGATATCTATTTCGCCAATCTGCCTTCCTATAGTAATTCCATCCATTGAAATAGCGACCTGCTTGCCTTTTTCTGCTTTTTCAACTGTCTCTTGCTCAGATTGGATTGATTTAACTGTCTTTAGTCTTGAGCCATCCATCTTCATCAAAGGCATTCCTGCTTTTAGTTCCCCTGCAACAACCTCAACTCCAAAAACAGCCGGGCTGCTCTGCCTGAAGATATATCCTTTCCCAAGCATCTTTATTTTGCATGGCTTTGTCAACAGCTCTAGCTCTTTTGCCTCTTGCCTTTTCTTTTCTTCTTCCTGCCATTTTTCAAATTCTTCTATCAACCTATAGATAACATCGTTTGTCAGGATTTTGGCTGTTGTTGTTTTTGCAAATGGTTCTGCATCTGGAGATATTTTTACATTAAATCCTAAAATTACTGTTTGCAGAGGATCTTTTTCATACATCGACTCTGCGTCTGAGATGTCTTTTTTTGTTATCGGACCTATTGTTGCTTTTCTGATTGGAACGTTCTTTTCTTTTAATAAGATATTAATTGCTTCAAGGCTGCCTAAAGTGTCTGCTTTTACAACTATCCCTTCTGTCTCTGTTTCAATCAAAACCTCCTCTATCTCTTCCTGGACTTGTTCTTTTGCTTCTTCTAGTTTAGAGGACTCAGTTGACTGCAATGGCATGCCTGCAACCACTTCTTCAATTTCTTTTGCTGAGATTTTTACACCTGTTGCTGCAACAACTTCTTTCACTGGATTGAATTTTGCTTTCTTGTCGCGCATTTCTACTAAAGGATTTGGCTGGAATAATGCCTTTATCTTTGTCACAATCGGCTCTCCTAAAGAGCCTATCACAATTGTATCATTTACTTTCAAGCATCCATCATAGATTATAACATCCAATGTTTTTCCTAGTCCTACTTCTTCCTTGACTTCCAAAATGATTCCTTTTGCTGGAGCAGACCTATGGAATTCTAATTCCGAGCCTAGATATTTTTGAGCCAATCCAGCCAATACCATCAAAAGCTCTGGAATTCCGTCTCCTGTCATTGCAGAAGTAGGGACTAGAGCAATTTGCTTTGTGTAATCTGAAACCCTGTCAAATCTTTCTGACTGGAAGCCAAGCTCAAACAATTTTCCGACAATCTCATACAACTTTTTTTCTAATTCTTGTTTTACTCTTTCATCTTGTGCATCTACTTTCTTCATCAGATTGCCTTGCGCTTTTTTATAACCTTTTATAAGATCAATCTTGTTCAGAGCAATGATAAAAGGTGTCTTGTATGATTTTAGAATCTCTATTGCCTCTTTTGTCTGAGGCATAATCCCTTCATTAATATCTATAACAACTATAGCAATATCTGCTAAGTTTCCTCCTCTTTTTCTCAAAGAAGTAAATGCAGCATGGCCAGGAGTGTCTATGAACAACAAACCTGGAATTGTAAACTCCATATTTAATGTCTCTAGCAAAGGGCCGCATATCTTTTTTATTATGTTCAGCGGGATGATAGAAGCTCCTATTGCCTGTGTGATTGCTCCTGCTTCTGCTTTTGCAATAGAGGTGCCCCTAATTTTATCTAATAGGGAAGTTTTGCCCGCATCAACATGTCCCTCTACTGCTACTATCGGTTGTCTAAATGGCATTTTAGTTCAGAGGAAGTAATTAAAAGGCTCTTTTTAAACTTTCTGATTTAAAGTCTTTCTTTTTGTATTGGCTATAATATCCTGTAATCTGGCTTTTCTTTTACTATGAGTTATTGCATTCATCTCTATTAACTTTGTTAATAGAGTATAAGAAATTGAAACATTTGAGCCCCAATATCCGTTTATTCCTTTTTTGTTATGGTATATTTTATTAGTAGGTATTTCTAAAACATTGCACAATTTTCTGAAGAATATTGCATTTTTTTTAGATTCTGTTGAAAACTTTATGGATCTATCTTTATGAGAAACGCCAAGATCTCCCCTTGATAAACCTCTAAAAAAGTTTAAAGCGTTTTCTTTTGATTTCAGGGACTCTTTCTCTAAATATTTTATGAGGATGCATATTATTTCTGCTAATGTGGAATTAGTGATGTAAAGGATACAAACTCCTTGTTTTGCTAAGACTGTTTTATTTTCAATTATTTTTATTCTTTCTTTTGAGACTCCTAGTTTAGACCAAAGTTTAGTCAAATTGCTAATCTGATTAAAATTAGGATGTAAAATTTGAGCCTTCCATTCTTTTTTGGGAATGTTCAATAATTTTTCAGAAGCATTAAGAAAGAATGCAACTTGTTCTGGATCTGCGTTTGAAAAAGAGAATCTATCTCTATGTTTATTTTTCTTTCTTGCTTTAAAACCTTCGCAGAAGAAAGCTCCTGCAAATTCAAATAAATTGTAGTGATTATTCTCTATAGGAACATGTTTTGGCAAAATATAAGGTTTATTTCCTTTACTGTAAATCCACATCATCAAATTTTCTCCAAAGTCAAAAAGATAGATTGGATAATTTCTAATTGTTTTAACAGATATAATTTCTTGCAAGTTTAACTTATCTTTTCTTTTAATAGGTTCCTTAAAGATGGTATTTTTCTTCAATAAATTGAAAATTAAGTCTGTCTTTAATTGTAGATTTTCTCCAATGATAAATGGGACTGTGAAGCCTAACATAAATCTATTTCCAGATGTTTTAAGTTTCCTTATAACAGCGGGAAACATTTGATCTAATATGTTTAAAAGAACAGCATCTTTTTCTGTTATCGATAATCTTTGAATTTCTTCTTTTCTTATTGTAGCAAAATAAGCATGTTGACTATTCTTCCCTTTATTTATTTTGTAGACTCTAGCATAAAAGCTTTTGCCAGACTGAATATTTTTTGAATTCATTTGAAATAATCAGATTAAAGATTATTTTATTGGATTTTAATGGATTAAAATATAAAGAAAATTAAGATTCCGATGTTTAAATAGCTTACGCGCACACTTGTCCAGTGACCAGTGGTCTAAAATAGAAAATTAGAAACATTTTCCATCACAATAAATGATATAAGTACAGTTTAAAAATGTTTGTGATTAGAAAGGTTTTTATTCTGTTCGCCTACCTATCAAGTATATGTACAAGACAATCATAGAAGGCAAGGCAAAGATAATTGTCCCAAAAGAAGAAAAAATTTCAAAAGAATTGCCTGTTTTCTATAATCCAGTCATGGAATTCAACAGGACAGTATCTATATTGTTGTTGAATGTTGTTGAGAATCAAAAAATGCAGATAGCTGATCCTCTTGGAGGAACAGGCGTCAGGACAATCAGGTTTCTCAAGGAACTGCCTAAATCAAAACTAAAAGAAATATGGATAAATGATGTCAACAAAGAAGCAGTCAAGATAATCAAGCAAAATCTTAGATTAAACAAAGTCAAAGCAAAAGTTTTCAATGAAGATGCTAATCTATTCTTGCTAAAGAGCTTTGGTTTTGATTATATTGATATTGATCCATTCGGTTCTCCTAATATATTCCTTGATTCAGCCATAAAAAGATTAGGCAGAGATGGTATTCTTGCTGTAACTGCAACAGACACAGGCTGCTTGGCAGGAAGCTTTCCAAAAGCATGCTTAAGAAAATACTGGGCAATGCCCCAAAGAAATGAAACCATGCATGAGAACGGACTAAGGATATTGATAAGAAAAGTCCAATTATTAGGTGCTGATCATAATAAGGCTTTAATCCCAATCTATTCTTATTCAAAAGACCATTACTTTAGGGCATTTTTCAGATGCGAGAAAGGAAAGACAAAGGTTGACAAGATAATAAAATTACATGGAATTTTTAATAATGCAGGACCATTATGGCTTGGAGAATTATGGAACAAAGAGATTGCAAAGAAGATATCATTGCAGTCGAAAGACAAATTCTTGAAAATCATTGCAGAAGAATCAAAAATTCCTGTTGTCGGATTTTATAATATCCCTAAGATATGCAAGAGATACAAATTAAACATGATTAAGCAAGAAGAATTGATTAGAAGGATAAAGAAAGAAGGATACAAAGTCGCAGAAACACATTTTGCACCAAATAGCTTAAGGTCAAATATAGAATTAAAGAAATTGATTAAATTGTTCTAGCCTACTGCTCTTCTTACATCGCTGACTTCTACTGATTGAACTCCCTTGATTTCTGATAAGCTGTCTTCCAGGGGCTCTGTTGAACCTTTTTTCTCATCCATTACAAATATTATATTTAATGCCTTAAGGCCAAATGCAATTGGCTGATGCTCTATCTTCATATCTCCAGGTCCTGCAAAATCAATTATCCTTTTTTTTGCATCTGCTTCTATCTTGTGCAGGTTAATATCTGGAGATTTAGGCATTATTTTTATTGTAACAATAACATTTGCCATTGTCAGTTAGGGCCTTCAAAACCGCATTCATGGCATTTGTATTTAGCAACTATTTCACGGCAGTGCTTGCATCTGATTATATCTGTTTTTCCGCATTTTGGACATTTGAAGACAATACTGCCTTGTTCATTAGCTATTCTTTTTTTACAAGATCCGCATATTAGTTGTGCCATAGTGGAGTATTAGTTAATAGAGTATTTAAAAAGGTTGCGAAATTGCTTTGCAATTTAGAAACCCCTGAACTAAGTTCATTGGTTGCGATTAGCAACCTTGAACGAAGTTCATTGGTTGCGAAATTAGTGCTATTAAAATAAAAAAAAGAAAGAGTTTATTGCAGAACTTCTTATTTCTTTGCGAACTTGCCTGAGAATTTCTTTGCAAGCCAAAATTTGATTTTTGCGCCTGTGCTTTGAGGCTCTATGACAATAGTTCCACTATTATATAATTCCCCTATTTTTGCAACAGAATTTTCTGCTCCTGCTATCTCTTGTATAGCTTCTACTGGCATCTTTATTATATAGTGCGGTTTATCTAATCCACCTTCTACAAATTCCTGTATTTTATTTCCTGCAATCTTAAACCCATAGATATCTGTTGTGCCATCAATGTTCTTAACTTCTATGTTTATTTTAGGCTTTCCAAGAAGAAATCTCAAAGCACCTGGAGCTTTGCCAAGATCAATCTTGTCTAAATTATTTTTAATTATCTCAGTTTTCTTGTCTTTTTCTTCAGCATAAACAACAGAAGCAGCAACAAGAACCAGCACAATTGCCAACAAATAAATTAACTTTTTCATTTAATCCACCTCTTGCTTTAATTTTATTTCAAATTATATAAAATTTTCTTATTTTGGATTTGCTGAAATAAGATTATTAGTTTCGTCTATTTCAAATATTTTTCCAAAAAACTGCTCGCATACCCAGATGTTTGTCCTGCAGTGCTTAGTTATCCTAGAAACCTTGATTTTTTCTCCAAATAATGCCAAAAATGGGATTAAGTTGTCTGCTGCATGGGAGTCTATGGGAGAATTGCTTTCAATCTCACTTAATAATTTTTCAGCTGCTTCTTTGCCAACTTCCTCTGATTTCTTGCCTTTTTCTCCTAAAGCATCTGCTCCTAATATAATAGGATTATTAACATCAATTTCATTTGGATCTTTTGAAAAGATTGCCCAAAGAGTAATTCCAGAGCCAGGACTTAATGTATCTGAATATTCTGCTTGTATATTAATAGGGCAGCCGAGTTTGTTAAGTGTCAATTTTGCAGTTCTTGCTTGCCTTTCAGCAACTTCTGCTTTTTGCAAGTCTTTTGAAGCATGCGAAATCCCTTTTATCTGGATTAATTTTCCCTGCTCTGTTGAAATTAATTTAGGAAACTTGGTTTTGTCTTCTAATGGCCTGATTTGGATGTCTATTTTTCCTCCTCCTTTTGGATAATAGCCTCTTTTCTCTAGTTTTATATTGATGGATTTGCAGAATTTCTTTATTTGCGGCGCGAAAACATTAACAAAAAAATCATGAGGCATTGCCCATTTTCCAGATGTGCCGCCTGTTATTTTTAACCTTATCTTGCCTTCTGCAAAAAAGCAAGGCAGAAGTATTGCCTGCAGCAATAAAGATATTGAACCAGCTGTTCCAATGTCAATAGATAGTGTCTGAGGCCTTATTTTTCCTGGAATATAGCTGAGAATTTCAGAGCCTATTATTGCATAGTTTGATTTTGCATTTGCAAGTTTTTCCAGTGCTTTTGCACACTTAACATGCTGGGCTTTTAAGCCAGAAACCTTTCTTCCTTGCCTTATATTAACTGCCTCAAATGGCTTGCCTGTTATTGTAGAAAGGGCTAGTGCTGTCCTTATTATCTGCCCCCCTCCTTCGCCATAACTTCCGTCTATTTTAAGCATTTTAAATAAGAATATTTATAAATAGTATAAAAATTTAGTTATTGTATAGAATGGGGCTGTAGTATAACTTGGCTAGAATAGCTGGCTCCAGTTTTGGAGCGATGAGTCGCAAGACGATGATTGAAGAATGGTGCGTCGCTTCGAGGAAGGCACCAGCGGATCTGGGTTCAAATCCCAGCAGCCCCATTTTAGTATTTTTATCATTCTAAAATGCTAAAAAAACCATAACCTTTATATATAACTATGACTACTCAACAGTAACATATGTAGAGGGGGATTTGCAACTATATAATATAGGGATAAAAATGGCGCACAAAACTCTAACAAATTTAACAAATAGTTTGTATGACTCTTACAAAAGCAATTCAGGTTTAAAGAGAAGTGGACTTTTTGACAATGTTATAGATGTTCTTCACGGACAGTACAAAGATTCAAGTGGAAACCGTGTATGGAAATGGTCAGACAGGCTTGGCCAGTACAGAGATATTCTTAGAGAGCTAGGGCAAAAAGAGTTATCATCTTCTGAAAAACAATTTTTGCGGGAAGCTCAAGCTGTATTGAAAAATTATGATTATCTGAACTCAGACAAAGTAGCTGACAAAGAAAATGTTGATAATAAATTAGAATCTGTTGGCAGGAGAGTTAGAATTTATGCTGGTTTGCCTGAACAAATTATTGATATAAAAGATCTTAGAGTAAATCGTATTATTGAAGCTTATAGAGAAGCTCAAAGAGAAGCTCAAGTTCTTCCAAATGCAGTTGGAACTAATTATACAGGAGGTTTGGATGCCAAAGCAATGGCAGGACAAGGCGCTGGAAGTCCAGATCCTCAGGGAGGACATGCTGAAGGAGACAAAACTCAATTAGGAACAAACAAAGGCTTGGATATTCAGCCACCTAAAGATGACCAAAGGCTTGCCAGAGCTAATATTGAACAGATTATTAAACAAGGACCTAAAGATATTAGGGAGTTTGCGGAAAAAGTAGAAGATCCAAATAGGTTACTTATGCTTGTTGAATTATATGCACAAAGCATAAACTATCAGCAGACAGAACAGATAATTTCTAAATTAAAAAATAAATTTTCAAAAGAGGCAGTGTTTGATATGTTAGATCTTATCGGGAAATATGTAGATACTAAAAAACTTGCTACTCAACCGGTTACAGAAGAAGAAGAAGTAGATAAAGTGCTTACAGAGTTTGCAAAAGGGAAGTCAGAAGAAGCAAAGAGTATTTATGGTTTAGCTATTGATTTAAAAACGGATTCTAAAGCAGAAGGAAGGATTGGTTTTGTTAATGGAAAATTAGAAGCTATTGTAAACAGGTTAACAGGCAAACCTGTTCCTATTGAGCTAAAGCATACATTAGGTGAAAAATTTGTAATATCAGGTAGGGAGTATTTACAAGAACCTACTGCAGGAACTGAAGGAGGACAATCTGGTATATTTAATACAAAAGATGTGCCAGCAATAGAAAAAAAGTATGGTGAAGACTACCCTGCTTATGCATTTAGGTTAACCAGTGTTGCAAAATCCCGAGAAGAACTTAGTACAAGATTGGATGAAGTAAAACAAATAGAAAATGCATTCGGTAAAAAAGCTGCTGAAAAAGCTGTTGACATTTTAGTAAAGAATCCTACAATAACTATAGAATGGTTAGGTAACTTTTTCAATTATGGTAAAACATTAAACGATATTATATCAAAAGAAAAGTTAGAAGATTTACAAGTACAATCTAGTATGCTTGAAGCAGGAGATGAGATATACAGAGAAGCTTACAAGGGCAAAGTCGATAAGGCTATTAATGAGATAACAGGTAAAAGAGCAAATGAAGAAGCAGCTAAAAAAGATCGTTTAATGGAAGAGATCATTAATGAATTAGAAGGAAGATATGAAGGCATATCAATTCATAAAGATGAGATTAAAAAGAATCTCCTTGACATTATCAAAACAAAAACAGGTCCTGTAGAAGGTCTTCCTAAAGAAAAATTAGTTTCTGAATTTGAAAAAGAGTATTTAGATGTATACCTCAAAAAACTTGAACCAAACGCACCAACTCAAACTGACGAGAGAGAAAAACCAGCACCATTGGCAGCACCAGTTCAAGCATCAGAACAGCCAAAGAAGAATGGACTTGTAAGCAAGGTATTGGGATATGCTGCAGCTGGATTTATTGGCGCAGTGCTTGCCGTCGGTGGATCATATTTATTGAGAGGAAAGGATACTGAAAGAGTAGTTGAATTTAGAGATAATCCTGCAACAGCTCAGCTATTAAAAGATAAAGAAGAAGAATTAAAAGGAGAAAAACAAAGGTATACCGACTTGTCTTCTCAAATTAAAATTCTTACTGGTAAAGTAACTGCTTTGCAAGGAACTCCTAAACCTGGAGTTGATCCTGCAGTTGCAGCACAATTAACTGAAAAAGAAGCGCAGTTAGAAGCAGAAAGGAAAAAGGCAGAAGCTGAAAATAAGAAAGATTCTGAATCACTAAAAATGGCTGCACAATTCCCAGGCGCAACCTACAATGTTGATTCTAATAATTATGGTTATAAAGGCATAGAATTTGGAAGAGACAAGGACATTAAAGCAGAAGTGGCAAGGATTGACAAAGAATTAAGTGACAAAGAAGAAGTTGCAGCTGATGCTAAGGGTGCTGAATTGGCTAAAAAGTTGGGTCTAACGTATAATTCAGATACTAATGAATTCAGCCATAAAGGAAAGAAGTTTAGTAGAGGAGACCTTAGCGAAGATAAAATTAAAACAGAAATGGCAAAGATTGACAAGGAGCAGGAATCAACAAGCAAAAAGCCAACTTTAGAAAATTTTGTAGATGCTTTATTTAATGGAGATGTTAAAAAAGCAGAAGAAGTCCTAACAGGGTTGGATCCAAAGTATGCACAATGGGCTGATAACTTTAATCAGACCGAATCTCAATTATTGAAAGAACAGAGCGGATGGGCAACTTGGAATTATTTCAAAGATGAGATAACAAATGCTACCCGTGAAAAAAGACATGCTGATCTAAAATCATTAATCACAGGTTTAAGAGAAGCAACGGAAAGGGGTGATGTAGAAGATGCTGAATTAGGTGAAAGAGCAAAAAAACCAAAAGAAGCAATAGAAAAAGAAGGCAAGGAGAAGTGCGACAACACAATGACTTTAGCATATCTCCATATGTTTAACACTCAAAGAGCAGGTGATAAAAAATGAATAGACAGTCATGGTTAGTCAAATATGTAGGAATGCCAGTACTATCTCTTGCTACTCTATTAAGCGGATGCAGATCCTATGTTCCTGCAACAGATGCTCAAAAAGTCAGAGTTGGAGACTATACAAAACACCAGACTTCTGGAAAAGCATTGGAAGAAAGAGTAAATGGATTTAATACTAGCGTAGATGTAAAAAGGAATGAATTTAAATTTGCTAAGTATCTCGAAGATGATAATCTTGAAGCTGTAAATAACTTGAAATTTGCTGATTATCAATTAAGAACAATCAATGCAGGACTTGATGGGCTTGTATTAAGAGTTCATTCTGATATAGTAGGTTATACAAAAGAGCTAAAAGAAAAGCTAACTAAACAAGATGCTGATAAAAAAGCTAAATCATTTTACGAAGCCATAGGCAAAAAGAGAGCTGAGCAAGTTGAGGAAGTCAAGAAGAAGGTACTTGGACTGCAAAGCCATCTAGCTAATTTAAACAAGGGAAAATTAGTAATGCTGAAAGACAAAGCAGAAGCTGAAAAAGTAAAAAATCCTGAGCTTTACACTGCTCTTACTCAAACAATCAATAGTTATGAAGCAAATTCTGAAAAATTGATGAAGAGCCTTGAAGATATGACTCACAAGCTTACAAGCGAAGGGATGTACGGAGATGGTCGTCTAACTGTCAATACATTAGGAGATGCACATAATGAACTCAAAAGAGTATTGAATGGGATTGATGAGTATAAGCTAGGAAGCAAAACAATTGACCTTTATGGACATAGAGAAGCATTTGACAAAGAAATGAAAGAGATTGGCAAGAGATTTGAAAAAAGGCGCAATCACCATGTAGATGCAGTTGTTAATGTTGATAGGTATCAGATATTAAGCAGAGTATTTGATGGACAGTTTGCTCCTGGAAAATTAAGAACAGAAGAGATGAGCGCTGTAATTAAATACACTGACTCTGAAATTGCTAAAAAAGCAGGAGCAAGCCAGGACAATAATCAGGCTTTGCTAGAGTGGCTAGCAAGAGCTACTGTTGTTTTCGCTGCTTATGATTTAGGAGACCAGTTGACTTATTTGCCAAGACCAGATAGACTGCAAGGAGATTACAAAAAATCTGGTAAAGATGCTGCTTGCGGTTATACAGGAGCTGGAAACTTTGATAATTTTGCAGGAGACAAGAAGCCAGAAGTTGTTTATCCATTGCTGTTTGATGCAGCTGTCTTGACTGCTAGCGCTTTGCTTATCAATAATGCCATAAATAATGGCAATGGTGGAGGCCATGGCGGACACAATGGTAGTTATGGCGGCGGAGAAGGCGGCGGAGAAGGAGGAAGGTAAAATGAAGCTAACAAAGCTACTTATATTTGCCTGTATGTTTATGATAATGCTAGCTGGCGCAGTATGCGCTGAAAGATATGTTCAGTATAATTATTTTGAAGGAAGAATAGCAAGCAATGGAGTTGCAACACATACAACTACTCCAGTTACTGGAGCTGATGCAATTGGATTTGTCTGCACAAACAATGACTGCTCTAGTGTATCAGGGACATTGTGGAATGGAGCTGTCCAGAGTTCTGGAAGTTCAAGCTCTCAGGTATTGACTTATCCAACAACATTGCAAAATCCAAACGGATATGGTATATTCCATTACAAACCAGGATATATCACATGGGAAGCTCAATCTACTTGGTGGGGAACAAAGCCAGGAGAATCTGTTTCAAACCCAGCAGGACCATATAGTGTATACTTATCAAAGAAAGAGAACTGCCATGCGCCAATTGACACATTTACAATAGTTAATGATGTACAGCCAAATGTTCCTTTAGTTATTGATGTTGAAGCAAGCCTGGATGCAACAACCTATGCTGCAATCCACAATGCAGGGCCATTAGCATATATACCTCCTGCACTTGCAAATGCTTATTATTCTGTTGAAACAAGGATTACATTGACAATCACTAAAGACAATGGCCAAGTATTCCAAGAGATCAAGGTCATAAATATTCCTTACAGCGGTTCTGCAAGAGTTCAATTCACATGGACTCCAACAATTGCAGGAGATTACAAAGCTGTTGCAAAGACTTATGTTTCTGATGCAAAATGCATTTCAAGCATGGAGCAGGCTGCGACAAGCTGGTTTACTGTAATTTCAGAAGACCCAAAAAATATGTGCTATACATTACTTAATGATTTGGCAATTTCAAACCAATTCCCAACAGCAGGAGACACTGTTACAATAACTGCAAACAAAATCAGCAATTATGCTGATAATATTTATGCTTTAACTCCTGTCCCAACATCAGCAGAATTGACAATCACAAGAAGGTCTGATGGAACGGTTGTACGCACTGAAAGCAGGGCAATTGCAAGCAATTCAAATGCACAGGATGTACAAGGATTCAGCTTTGATTGGACAATACCAAACACAGCTGGATGGTATGATATCAAAGTACGTGCTATTGCAAACCATGCAACATTATGCCCATCAAGCAGGCCTAATTTAGACGAAATAGAAGTTATTGGGGTTTATGTTGATACTGAGCCAAACGGAGCTCCAGTACTAGAAGGAATACCTGATGTAAGCATAAATGAAAACCAGGTTCCACCAGCAAACTGGATTGACCTATGGCAGTATGCTTCTGATGACCAAACATCTGATGCAGATTTACAGTTTACTTTAGTAAGCCAAAGCAACCCTGGATTGATTAACTGCAGGATAACAGGAGACAGATATATCAACTGCAATACTCCAGCTTTTAACAAGTATGGATATTCAGACGTTACTATTGAAGTAACTGATGGAGCATTCTGGGACAGAGATAGTTTCAGAGTAACTGTCATCCAGACAAATAATTATCCAATAATAAGCAATATACCTAATGTAAGATTCTACGTTGGAGATAGTTTCAGCTTGGATCTTGACCATTATACGCATGATCCTGACAATACAAACGATGAATTAAGATGGAGCTGGACTGGAAACAGCAAAGTCAATGTAGATTTTAATGAAAATACGCATGTAGTCACGTTCTCAGGAGAACGGAGATGGATTGGAGAGGAAAGAATCACATTCACAGTAACTGATCCATCTGGCTTAAGTGACAGCGACATATGCATTGTAAGCATTGAAGCGCCAGAGCCTGAAAATGATGATATCATAGTTGCAAGAATAAGCAATACAGACTATATCCTTCCAGGAGACATGCTATATCTGAATGTCGGACTGGAAAGCAACACATACAAGGATCTTGAAAACCTAAAGATTGTTGCAGTAATACCTGATTTAGGAATCAGGATGGCAACTGGATTCTTTGACCTGGAAGCAAGGGGAGAGGAAAGCCAGCAGATGCTTATAGAGATACCTGAATGGGCTGCTCCTGGATATTATGATATCAGGATTACAATAAGCAATGATTACCTAAGAAGGGTCATTCACAGAGACATTAAAGTCATATAATCACTACTATATCATAGTTATATTACGTAATTACTATTGTATACTAAAAACCGAAAGGTTTATATATAAACGGTAATTAGCATATAGCAATTAAGAAGGGGGAATTTGGGAGTGTAATACTCCTAAAAAAACAAAACCGTATACGGAGGTATGTATAAAATGAAAGCAAAACAACTATTTGGTGTATTCGCACTAATTATAGGCTTGTTCGCTATTTCTGGAATAGCAATTGCGGATAGCGTACCCGTTACAATCGAAAAAGTCTCCATTAACGGTGAAAGTCTAGAAGACGGAGAAATTCTAGGCGGAATTGTTAGAGGAGATACACTCGATATAAAGGTTAAGCTAGAAGCAACAGACGATGACGATAGCGTTGTTGTCGAAGCAAGTGTCGAAGGACTTGACCATGACAGCGAAAAAGCAACTGACAAGACAGACCCATTCAGCGTAAATGCTGGAAAGACTTACTACAAAACATTGAGCATAGCTTTGCCAGAGAGAATGGATGTTGAGGAATATGCATTGAGAATAGAAGTCTCAAACAAGAAAGACGATGAGAAAGTACTTAATGCAGTCCTAAGCGTAGAGAGCGACAGAAACAAGATCAGAGTAAAAGACGTTGTCTTTAGCCCAGAGAATGAAGTTAAAGCTGGAAGAGCTTTACTTGCTACAGTAAGATTGATGAACATGGGAGAAGACGCTGAAGAAGATGTCAAGATCAAAGTAACTATTCCTGAATTAGGAGTAAGCGCTTCTGACTACGTAGACGAGCTTGAAGCAGAAGACACTGTTACAAGTGAAGAGCTTTACATGAGAATACCTGAGTGCGCTGAGGCTGGAGATTATGCTGGCACAGTAACTGCAACTTACGACGATGGAGACGAGGAAGTTAGCCAAAGCTTCTCAATCAAAGTTGTTGGAAGTGAAACTTGCGGATTGAGCGAGGAAAAAACAGTAATCGCAGTTAGCACAGATGCTCAGAGCGTAACTGCTGGAGCAACTGGAGCTGTTTATCCTTTGACAATAAGCAACACAGGGAGCTCACCAAAGACATACACTGTCAGCGCAACTGCTGGCGATGCTTTGGATGTAAAGATCAGCCCAAATGTAGCAGTCTTGAATGCTGGAGAGACAAAAGTAGTTTATGTCTATGTATCAGCTAAAGAAGATGCAAAAGCAGGCGAACAGACTTTCGGAGTTGCTATCAAAAGTGGCGACGAGACTTTGAAAGAGCTGACACTTAAGGCAAATGTAGTTGAGCCTAAAGTAAGCGGCTGGGACAAGGTTAAGAAAGGCCTAGAAGTTGCATTAGTAATCTTAGTTGTACTTTTGGTTGTAATCGGCTTAATAATCGGTTTCAACAGATTAAAAGGCGACGAAGACGAAGAGACTAAAGAAGAGACTTACTACTAAATTAGTAAGTTTTTTATTTTTTTTCTTTTTCTTTTTTTCATTGTTATCAGTTCTCACTTGCAAGACTATTTAACTTTTAAGGGGGATAAGACATAATGATTGTTATAATCGGTGCAGGACCTATTGGCTGCTTTTTAGGGGGCTTATTGGCAAAGGCAGGCAAGGAAGTTTCTATATACGAAGAACATGGTGTTATAGGCAAGCCTGTGCATTGTACAGGCATTGTGACAGAAGAGCTAGGAAAGATAATACAGCTTAAAAAAGAGTTTATTGTCAATAAGATAGAAAAAGTAAGGGTTTTTTCTAAGAACAATAAGATAGAATTTCCTATCAATGATATAGTCCTTAATAGGGCTAAATTTGACAGTTATCTTGCTAAAACAGCTAAGAAATACGGGGCTAAGATATACATTGATCATCAATTCATAGGAATAAGGGGAAACAAGGCTGTATTGGCTGATAAGAACAACAAGATTATCAAAGTAGAGGCAGAAGCAATAATAGGGGCTGATGGGCCTTTATCAGAGGTTGCAAAAGCCAATAAGATGTTTGGCAAAAGGAAGTTCTTTTTTGGCATGCAGGCAAGGATTAAAGGAAACTATGAACTAGACTGCTATGAAGCTTATTTTGGAAGCATTTGCCCTGGCTTTTTTGCATGGATACTTCCAGAGTCAAAGAAAATAGCAAGAATAGGTGTTGCTGCAAGAACCAATGCAAAGGAGATTTTTAAGAGGTTCTTGGATGTTAAAGGGATTAAAGAAAAAGAGATAATAGATTTCCAAGCTGGCCTAATACCTATCTTTAATAAAAAAATAACTGTCCAAAGAGGAAATGTTTTTCTTGTTGGAGATGCAGCATGCCATGTCAAAGCAACAACAGGAGGAGGATTAGTGCCTGGATTTAAGGCAGCTAAAAAACTGGCTAATTGCATACTTCATAAAAAAGATTATAAAAAAGAGCTAAAGGCTGTAAACAAGGAGTTAGCTCTTCATTTGAAAATAAGGCAGATTATTGATAGATTCTCTGATAAAGATTATAATAAACTGATAAAATTAATGAAAAACAAGAAGATAATGCGTGCTTTAAGTAAGTATAACAGGGATAATCCCAAAAAGATTGTTTTAAAGGCAATATTAGCTGAGCCATCTATCATATTATATACAACAAAATTTATAAAGTAAGTACTATTTTTTTCATTCAAAGGTGGGGAATAAGTCATGGAAAAAGATGATGAAGAAATTGAAATTGATTTTAGCAAGATAACCAATATTTTTAGAAAGAAGAAGGAAGAGCCTGAAAAGAAAGCTAGTTCTGAGATCAAAGAAGTTGAAAAAGAGATTGAAGAGGACATCAAAGAAGAAGAGATTAAAGTAAAAGAGCTTAAAAGAGAAGAGATTGAATCAGAAGAAAAGATTGAAAAATTAAGAGAAGAGAAAGAGAAACTTGAAGATGTTAACGACATAATAGGCCAGGAAGAAGAAAAGATTGATTTTTTTGAAGACGAAAAAGAGGATATCTGGAAAGAAGAGGAAAAAGAAGAGAAGATTTTAAGCAAAGAAAAGAAGAAATTTGAGAATATCAAACAGGAAGTAAAAGAGATGGAAGAAGCTGATGAAGAGATTGACTTCAAAAAGATAAAAGGGTCTTTTAAGAATCTGTTCAAATGGGGAAAGGAAGAAAAAAAAGATATCCCTGAAGAAGAATCATCCATTAATCTGAAGTCCACTTTTGATTTTTTTAAGAAAAACAAATATGCAGTGCCTGTTTTATTGATAATAATTGCAATATTTTTCTCTGTTTTTTTCAGGATGTATCCTGCGAATTTGCCTGTCACAGATGTCTGGGCAGAGAATACTGTCTATAATTATTATAAAGGCCAGATAAGCGACAATATTGACCAGAAATATCCGAACTTGCCTGATGTTAATAAGAATACTCTAATTGAGAATGATTTTAAGGAGATTTTGAAAAGCCAAAAAGATTTGATTAAGCAGCAGATTGAGGCAACTTCTAACCAGTTCAAGTCGCATTTCAAATATAATGCAGAAGATGGCAAAGAATATAATTATCTTTCAGACATTGATACTTATCTTTGGTATGGAGAAGCAAAGAATTATCTGAAATACGGGCATTTTGGAACAGCCCTGGTTGATGGCAAGGAGATTAATTTCTTAAGAAATGGCAGAGAAGGATTAGAGATGCCTAATATTAAGCTTCATACACTATTTGAAGTATATCTGTATAAATTTATAAGTTTCTTTGACAAAGGCATTCCTTTGACAAGCGTTATATTTGTTGTTTCAGTGATTATTATTGCATTGTCTGTAATACCTGCTTTCTTGATTGGGCATAAAGTTGGAGGAAATATTGGTGGATTCTTTGCAGGAATGATTGTTGCATTAAACCCTGCTTTGTTAGGAAGGACTTCTGGAGGAGTTGCTGATACAGATCCTTGGAATATATTCTTCCCATTGGTTATAATGTGGTTATTTATTGAAGCATTTGAAGCAAAAGATTTCAAGAGGCAAGCGATATATGCAAGCTTGAGTGCATTTTCTGTAGGATTGTTCAGCTATGCCTGGATGGGATGGTGGTATCCATTTGACTTCATATTAATAATGATAGGTGTTTATTTTGTTTATTTGCTAATATTAAAGTTCTTAAAGAAAGAAGATATCTCAAAATCAATAACACAATTAGCTAGCCTTGGCGGAATATTTTTTGTAGTTTCTGCCATATTTGTAACATTGTTCCAGGGATTTACTACATTCTTGATGTTCTTTAAAGGCCCTCTTGGATTTACAACCATCAAAGAGGTTGGAATATTTAGCTTGTGGCCAAATGTATTCACAACAGTTGCTGAATTCAATGAAGTTCCTTTGGGAACAATTATGGCTCAGATGGGTGGAAAATTCCTGTTCTTATTGGCTGTGATAGGAATATTGTTGACTATGGTTAAGAAAAATGTGGATGGTAAAAGGGATGTCAAGTATGCAATCTTCCTTACAATATGGTTTATTGGAACAGCTTATGGATTCACAAAAGGAATAAGGTTTGCAATACTGATGGTTCCTGCATTTGCAGTTGCATTTGGAGCTGCTGTTGGAATAATGTATAGTTATATAAGCAAATGGGTTACAAAAGAACTAAAGGTAAATGCAATTGTTACAAAAAGCGTTGCTGTGATTTTGTTCTGTTTGCTGCTATTAAGCCCGATAAAGGCTGCTGATAATATAGCAAGAAATGAGATGCCTTTGATGAATGATGCATGGTATGACAGCCTTATTGGAATTAAGGATAATTCAACTGATGCTATCATAACAACATGGTGGGATTATGGCCATTGGTTTGTTTCTGTCGCAGAAAGAAGAGTTACTTTTGACGGAGCTGACCAAGGAGAAAGAATCCATTGGGTTGGTAAATCTCTTCTTACTTCTAATGAAACACTTGCTGTTGGAATATTAAGAATGCTGAACTGCGGACAGGAAAAAGCACCGCATATTCTTGAGAAATATCTTGATAATGACACAGTAAAAGCAGTTGAGTTATTGAACAAGATAATGGTTATTGATAAGGAAAAGGCTTCTGCAGAGCTGAAGAAAGCAGGATTGTCAGAAGAAGCTGTTAATGAAGTGCTGAATGTAACCCACTGCGATAATTTGATAGAGCAGTTCTATATTGCTTCTGAAGATATGATAAAGAAAGCAGGCGTATGGGCTCATTTCGGAGGATGGGACTTCGAGAGAGCATTTGTTTACAATACAATAACCAATAACTACTCAAATGACAGGGAAGGAGGAATAAAGTTCTTGCAAGAAAAACTTAATTATTCTGAATCAAAAGCAGAGCAGATGTATGACGAAGCAAGCGGATTTGCTACAAACAAAGAAGCAGATGCATGGATTTCTCCATGGCCTAGCTATACAAGCAATGTAGACAGATGCCTGAAAAAAGGAAATAGCTTGCAATGCAATAATGGGCTTGAGATCAATTTGACTAACTACAATGCTGTTGTAAACACCCAATCTGGAAAAATGCAGCTGACTTCTCTTGTATACTTCAATGGTGAAGATGTTGTAGAGAAAAGATTTGAAGGAAATGTGCTGCCTTTCTCTGTTGCATTGATTCCTGCTGGAAACGAATTTGAAACAGTATGGATGCAGCCAGAGCTTTCAATGAGCATGTTTACAAGATTGTTCTTCTTCCAAGGAGAAGGGTTAAAACAATTCAGGCCATTCTCTTACAATAGGGGAATTGTAGGGACAGAGGTTTATGTGTATAAAGTAGATTGGAAAGAGGGCAAACCAAACAGAGTTATAGGTGTTCAAGAAAAAGTTGAAGAAGAGCAAAAAACAGAAGTTAAAAATGAGAATGCTTCTACTGAAATTACAAAGGAAGAGCCTAAGAAAGAAGAGACTGCTGAGCCAAAAGCAACCACTAATACTACTTCTGGAGAAAAGGAGTTTGAAATAGAGATATGATAACAGCTGAAAATGTATGGGCTGTAATTCCAGCGCATAATGAAAGCAAACGTATTGGCCCTGTTATTGAAAAAGTTAGAAAGCATATCAAAAAAGTAATTGTAGTTGATGACGGAAGCAAGGACAATACAGAGCAGGTTGCTGCAAAAAAAGGAGCGCTGGTATTAAGGCATATAATTAATCTTGGAAAAGGTGCTGCTGTCAAGACAGGCTGTGATTATGCATTAAAAAAAGGCGCTGAAAAAATAATATTGATTGATGCTGATGGCCAGCATGATCCTGATGAGATTCCTAAGTTCCTGAATGCGCTAAATAATTTTGATATTGTTTTTGGATATAGAAGGATGAAGAAAGGGATGCCTATTGTAATCAGATGGGGAAATCGTTTCCTAAATATGATGGTGGGTGTGTTATTTGGGATTCAGCTAAGAGACACTCAGTGCGGGTATAGGGCATTTACAGCAGATGCTTATAAGAAGATAAGATGGAAGGCAACTGACTACAGCATGGAAAGCGAGATGATTGCAAATGTCGGAAAGAATCATCTAAATTATAGGGAAGTTCCTATTGAGACATTGTATCTAGACAGGTTTAAAGGAACTACTGTACTGGATGGTTTAAAAATTGGTCTTGATCTAATTAAATGGAGGCTAACAAGATGATACTAGGAGTACAAATATTTGGAATATTGTTTGGGCTTTTTATGATATATTACAGCTTTTTGAAATTAAAGAAAAAGGAATTTAATAATGCTGAGTTTATTTTCTGGCTTGTTGCATGGGCAATCTTTGTGTTTTTGGTCTTGTTTCCATACTCGCTTGATTTCTTTGTAAAAGGAGTATTGCAGATGAACAGGACACTTGACTTCTTTATAATTGTAGGATTTATGTTTTTGATAGGTTTGGGATTCTATACATACAGCATTGTGAACAGATTAGAGGGAAGGCTAGAAAAGCTTATTAGGGAGATTGCTTTTGAGAAGAGAAAATGAAAACAATGAAAGGCAAAAAAGCCTTTCAAGCTTTCATTCTTGAAGAAAATGAAAACCAAATTGTGGGCAGTAATATTAATGGTTTTATGCACTTTGTTCACTTCTTCTGCCCAACTGCTGTATAAAGCAGGAGCTGGAAAATTAGAGTTTAATTTTCTTTCAATAATTTCTAACTGGAATATAATTTTAGGGATAATCTTGTATGGATTAGGGGCTGTGCTGCTTGTAGTTGCATTAAAAGGGGGAAAAGTGACTGTGCTTTATCCAATTGTTGCTTCTAGCTATATATGGGTTGCTCTTGGCTCTGGTTATTTTTTTAAGGAAGTTGTTAATTTATTTAGGTGGATTGGTATCATTTTTATCATATTTGGCATAATTATAATAAATATAGGGGAAGAGGTATAATGGCAACAGAATTATGGGCAATTGGATTAGTCATTATTGCAGGATTGATTGGAGGTTTGGGTCCTATTTATTTAAAAAAGGGCTCTGGAAAAATCAAGATAAATAAGATTTCAACAATTTATAAGAATCCTTTTTTAATAATCGGAGTATTAATATATGGAGTTAGTGCAGTGATATTCATACCTGCATTGAAAGGAGGAGAACTTTCTGTACTTTATCCATTGGTTGGACTTGCCT
>Ga0315289_10000858_pt1 | contig 47066 bp, 26 predicted proteins | sample YL17G11_40_MG_FD_203452 | JGI IMG/M metagenome (GOLD analysis project Ga0315289, IMG submission 203452) | Sediment microbial communities from Yellowstone Lake, YNP, Wyoming, USA - YL17G11_40 | ecosystem: Environmental > Aquatic > Freshwater > Lake > Sediment | place: USA: Wyoming | collected... | reverse complement strand
TGTTAGCATCCACTAAAACTCTATCCCCATCCTTTAAAACTTTAGTGGCTATTCTTGTTCCGATGACACAAGGTATGCCCAGCTCTCTAGAAACTATAGCGGCATGGCAAGTGATACCTCCTTCATCGGTCACAATAGCTTTCGCTTTTTCCACCACCGGCATAAAATCTGGTCTGGTCATCGAAGTAACTAAAATATTTCCATTTTTCATCTTGGCCACTTCCTTTGGATCTCTCAAAATTTTTACTTCTCCACTCGTACTACCACTAGAAGCTGAAATTCCTTTTATTTCTTTAATATGAGTTTCGGCAGACCAGTGACTCATTTCTTTTCTTAAATTCCTAGCGCTACTTCCTTCTAAAACGCCTAGTTTTTTATTAATAATATATAAACAAACGCAATTGCGTCTTCTCTGAATCATTTTTCTGCTTACCGTCTTTCTCTTTAAAATTTTACCAAATTCTAAAGGATAAATAAAAACAAGATCTTTATAAGATATTTTAGTCCTTCGAGACAATTCTTTTAAAAAGGTTATCAAGTAGCTCGTCGCTATTAAATTTGCTATTTTTCTCTGATCTTGAATATAGGAAAAACTTTCTACTAATTTGATAAAGGTCTTTAATTTTTTGTTATTTCTTCCCTCCTTGATCAGCCTTTTTTTCTTTTCAATTATATTTTTTAATTTAGGTGTTATTTTTCTTAATTCTCGAGAAGCGTTAATTTTTTTCCCAGCCATCTCCACAACTTGCTTCAAAAAATATTTGTCAGACAGATATTTTGCTCCCGCATAACTGTTTAATATCCAATTATATTTTAACGAATGTTTTTTCAAAAAATACTTAACCTTCCACTCCCTTTCAGCTAGTTTTTTAATATTTGTTTTCTTATTTATTAAAACTTTCTTCTGAATATAAAGTAAAATTTTTAACAGATCAATTTTCTCTTCAATTAAAAAACTTCTTTTAACCGGTTGCGTAAGATCTTTAAAATAATCTGCTATTTTGTTATGTTTGTCTCTTGGCAAAACACCTCTTAATAATATTGGTATGTTGTAATCAAAGTAAACAGCAAGGTGATCGGCTAAAATTCCTAAACTAAATTCGTTGCAATAAGCCTCACTAAATCTTTGGAAAATTATTTCAAATTTCTTGTCATTTAATCTCCTAAGATTAATTTTGTCAATCTCTTTACAAATTTTATAATATTTTACTAAAAATTGTTGCCATTTTTTTATCGTTTTATCTAAAAAATCGGGTTGATGCAAGGTTTTATTAAAAACAAACCCAGCTATTCTCAACATATCATTTTCTTCATAGTTATAACTAAAAATCCCCTTTTCGACGAAAGTAATTAAATATTTTGTAGACACAGGGTAATTTTTGCGCAAGGTAAAAGTACCTGCGTATGTAGGAAAATATGACAAAAAAGGTATAGCTGGTCCTTGTTGTTCATACCAAATGGGGTTTTTAATATTTTTAATGAGATTTTTATAATTTTTCATGTTTTTTAGTGTCTAGGTTTTTGAAATTTTAGGATTGAACTTACTTATAATTCCCTTATTTGCATCTACTAAAACTTTATCGCCATCCTTTAACACATTTGTCGCCACCTGCGTCGCAATCACACAGGGAATACCTAGCTCGCGTGAAACAATCGCCGCGTGGCAGGTGATACCGCCTTCGTCGGTCACAATAGCAGAAACATTATGTAAAATCGGCAAAAATTCTGGGCGCGTCATCTGGGTGACTAGAACATCACCTTTTTTGATTTTTTTAAAATCACCCTTGGTAATAACTACTTTGACTGCCCCTCTAACCATACCATTATTAGCGGGTACTCCTTTTAAATCGCCGGCTATAAAAGTGGAGTCAAAAGCTCTCCTTATTTTTTCAGCTAAATTTCCTGTTATCCAATAATATTTTTTATGAAGATAAATGTAGATGCAATTTTTTTCTCGCTTCTTTAGTTCATTAATATATCTAGCGGAAAGCGGCAATGCCTTTAATTCAAGGGGGTCAATAAACCTCAAAGTTTCTGGACTTACCGTATTCCGGCGGGAAAATTCTTTTAAAAATCTGTAAGCATAGAAGTTGACTTTCTGAACCTGCTCTTTTCTCTCGTCCCGCCAAGTCGATATTTGGCGGAAAAAATATAAAATATTTTGTAGTTTAAAAGGTAATTTTTTATTTTTTATTATTCTCCTGACCCCAGTTTTCATTTCCTTCTCATAACTTTTTAGTTCCTGGCGTTCTTTTCGAGATTTTTCAACATTTTTTAACCATTTTTTGATTTCGCTTTTAAGAAAATCCGAAGTCAAAATTTCCACATAAGCCCAAGTATTGTGAATATAATACCATTTTTTTAGATGAATCGATATTTTTTTCTGCCAATTGGGTTTATTTTTGTTTTTATTCAATGCTATTTCCAGTAATTCTAATCTTTGCCTTTGCAAATATGATTTTACCAATGGCTTTGTTAATATAGCCAGGTCATTGGTTGACAAATTAAGCTGTGGGTGTTTCTTCAGCTCCTGCCTTATAAAATAGTCTCCCCAGGCATCGAACGCTTCAATAAAAATACATATTAACCAAATCTTTATTCTTAATTTGATAAATCTACTATGCAATAAAACTAATTTTTTATTACTAATAAAAGATAAATCTATCTGCTCAAGCTTATTTAAAATATTATTCTGTAATGCTACTAACTTTTTCCATCGATTAATTAAATTATTAATAAATTGCCTATTTTTTCTTTGCGAATTTAAAAGTTTTTCACAAATTATTTTTTCTTTATCCTTATTAAAGTATCCGTAATTTTTTTCACCTTTGTAATAAGAAGCGCCTTCGTAATAATGTAAAGCACTATAATAAGGACCAGTGGTTAAATACGGCGTAATTGCGCCACCCTGGCGATACCACTTCTCCTTTTTTATTTCTTTGATATATTGATTGATTTGTTTGTTTGATAATTTCATAATTTTTTAACAATTCCTTTTTCTAAATCCATCTCCACTCTATTACCTGATTTTAACACTCGAGTGGCAACCTTTGTGCCAATAATGCAAGGAATTTTAAGTTCGCGGGAAACAATCGCGGCATGGCAGGTCAAGCCGCCTTCATCTGTGATTATAGCCTTGGCGCGGCGTACATAAGGCATAAATTCAGGTCTGGTCATGGTAGTCACCAATATATTGCCAGCCGTGAATTTTTGCTTGTGTATATCCTTAACCACCCGAATTGTGCCAGAAATTTTATTGACAGGCGCGCTGGCGACCTGACCTTTTATTACGTCACAATTAAACTCTAGGCGAGACATAAGAGCAGCGAATAATTTTTTGGCAGTTTTGCCATAAAATACGGTAGGCCTAGCTTGGTGACCGTGTTTTTCAATGACATAAGCAGAGAATTTTCTTCTGGCGTTGGCAATTTCGGGATTAAGCTTATTATTCTTAAGTAATAAATTCTTAAAATCTTCAGGTAAATAATATTTTACTTTCCGTATATCTAATTTGAAGCGTTTTGCTAACTCCTGGCAATAAAGATTGATGTAATGATTTGCCATTAGCATATGCTTTTTACGATCATCAATCCATTCGCCCATATATCTGACTAAATAAAAATGAAGTTTTAGATCGGCGGATAGTTTATATTTTTTTAGTATTTTGCTCTGCTCATTAGTTACCCGTCCTACCTTCGTTTTTAGGCTTGCTAATTCACTTTTCAGTTCTGCCACAGATTTTTTTCTCGCCTCATTTCTAATTTCTTTAAAATAATCTGACCTTGTTAAATATGTAGTATAAGCAAAATTATTACGCGTCCAAAAATAATTTTTACTTAATTTTGACAGTTTTTTAATCCAATTCTTATCCTTAATGTCATTCAAAGAGATCTTTTTAGATCGTCTTAAAATTGAATATTCTTTAAGACATAGCTCAAGAATCAACAAACGCTCTTGCTCCATAAAACTCAAATGATTAGGCATTGACGTATTTCTGGTGATTGCGCGGATAGTCTCTTCTGTCTGGCCAGCTAACTCATTCCTGACTAGTGATTCTAAGTGATAAGCAGTAAAAATATCCACGCTTTCTAGCGCGGCGGCATAGCGAAGATAGTTAAGGTAATACTTTATTATGAAATCTTGATATGAATACCAAAATTGCCTATTATTAAGCTTATCTTTGTTTTTTTCAAAAAGCTTTCCAACCTGAATAAATTTTTTGTTTTTGTCACAGGCTTGACGCTTTTTTACTAAATATCGCCTATCCCTTTTGGCTTGCTTAAAAATATATTTATAAATTTCATACTTTTCTTCTTCAGGCGTCTCCTCATAAAAAAATTCATTTTGAATAATAAATATGCTAACAGTTAGATACTTGGGGTGAAAGTAGCGCGACTCTTCGATAAAAGCATGCAGTGGATACATTACACATTGATAAACACCTGGTCCGCTTTCTTCCCACCAATGGTATTTTTTGATAATTTTTAAGAGTCTAATCAGTCTCATTTATTTATTTTTTTAATAATACCTTTATCAGCATCTACTTCCACTTTATCTCCATCACTAAAAACCTTTGTGGCGATTTTGGTACCGATAATGCAAGGAATTCTTAATTCTCTTGAAATAATAGCAGCGTGGGAAGTTATACCACCTTCATCAGTCACTATGGCCGAAGCATTGTAGATAGCTTGTATGTAATTTGGTGTGGTCATAATTGTTACTAAAATATCTCCCTTTTTAACTTTTTTTATATCAGCTGTATCTATAACTACTCTTACAGACCCTCTTACCTTTTTTCTGGAGCTGTATGCCACCATCCCCTTAAGCTGACTGACATTTTTAGTTTGCTTTTCTATTAAAAATCTAGCTGCCCTGCCTTCATATTCGTAAACTTTGCCTTTTTTTATTAAAAAACCAAAGAGTTTCCGGCGCTTTCTGATTTTTACATAAGGAATTAATTTACCCTTTAAACAAGCTACTATTTCATTAGGTGATAGATAGTTTAACGTTTCAAAACTAATACCGATTCTTCTGGCAATCACATAAAGCAATTTCCTAAAATAATATTCGCCTAGCATAAATTCTTCCAATTCATCATTCCTATCCTTTGAAAGCTTCTTCATTTCTTTAACTAAAGGATCGTATGGGAGTGTTTTACGTTTATCGCTGCCCTTATATTCTTTGATATTTTTAATATCTTTAAAAATTTGTTTTTTGCTTAATTCATTGCCAATGAAAAAGAAACTGCCAATCCAAAAGTATTTCTTTAATATTTTACTAATTTCTCTTTCGCGCTTAATTTTATCTCTTATTTTTGAAAGCTTAATCAGCGCTTTGTGATATTGACTAAGTTTTGTTTTTGAACTGAAATCGAATTTTAATAACTCATCGCCGTATTTATTCTGCAATTCCCTGGTGAGAAAATCAGTATACAATGTACCTAAGCCCAAAAAGCTGTTAGCCCTGCCGTATAAGTAGTCAGACCTTAGAAATAATTTTATTAATTCACTGCTAGAAATATTTTTATTAACCTTTATGGCAATATCCTTAATTCTTTTAATATACTGTCTGTATTCATTTTTTCTTAATTTAATATATCCTTCAACACCGCCCATTTTTTTATGTATTCTCTGATATAAACGCTTCAATTCTGCGGGATAAGACTCGGAACCGTAATGCGTGTGTTCAATATATTTATAATTATCAAGTAGTTTGGGCATGCCCGATATCACCTTCATATATTTATTAACAGCATTATAAACGGAATTACATCGCGATAGAAATGTACCGGCTTTTGCCCCAATTTTTATCCAATTATTTTTTATCCGCATCTTATAAAATATTATTAATTTCTTTTTATCACCGTGACCACGCCGTGGTTACCGTTAACCTCCACAATGTCGCCATCGTGCAGCACTTCGGTGGCGATTTTAGTGCCGATGACGCAGGGAATATTAAGTTCGCGCGAAACAATGGCTGCGTGGCAAGTCACTCCGCCTTCATTGGTTACTATAGCCACAGCTTTTTTAATGCCGACAATGTAATCTGGTCTGGTCATGACCGCTACTAGCACATCGCCTTCCTTTAACTTCTTGGTTTCGGTAGCTGATTTAACAATTTTGACTAGACCTCTGGCCACGCCGCGGCAGGCAGACAAGCCGCGAAAATCATTGACAGCTTTTAATGATTTCTTTTCAAAAATTTTATGGTAAATGCGGCGCGCGCTATCCTCCGTAATCACTTCATATTTATCCTGGCCTTTTTGATACCATAAACATTTCTTAAGTCGGCTTTTTATTTCTTTTTTAGAAATTAAAGATTGGCTAAAAAGAGAAAGCGCTTCGGTGGGAAAATGATATTTCATCTCATGCAAAGTAAAACCAAAGCGACGGCCAACTTCTGACAACAGCAAACTGCCATAATGCGTGGACCAATAAGTTTGTTTTTTTCTTTCATCCTGCCAATGGGTAAAGTCCTCGGAAATTTCCAGTAAAACTCTTAATTTTTTCGGCGGATTAAGATATTTGAGTAGTTTTGCTTTTTCTTTTAAATTACGCTTTGACGTGTTTAAAATCTGACTAATGCGTTCTTTAATATTAATGCCAGATAAGAAAACGGATTTGATTTCCACGACCCATTTATTCACGTCAATATAATTATTATGGACGTAGTTATTCTTACTCCAAAAATAGTTTTTTTCCTGCCTTTTTAATAAGGCGAAAACTCTGGGATATTTCTTAATTATTTTTCTTAAAAGTTTAATTGGTTTATTTCTAAAGATTTTAGCTAGTCGCTGCGTCTTCTCTACCTGTAAGGCTACTTTTGACAAGGCCACTTCTGCTTCATTAATAAAAGAATGATGAATAGGTGCAGTTAAAACGGAAAAATAACGTGAGGATTGGCTTTCTAGCTCCTTCTTTTTTAACAATCTAACTAATTCTTTTTGAATTAATTCATCAGTACCTAAAGCAAAGCCATCAATAATAGAACTGGAGCTTACGGCTTTTAAGTCTAAACTCACATATTTTCCATAAAGATTTTTTAATTCTTGATGAGGTAATTTTTTTAAATCAATTTTTTCTAACTCATGACAAAATTGATAAAAATTAGCCATGTCTTTTGCCCAGTGTTTCATGAGTTCCTGGCTAAAATGAGGCGTCTTTAAGCCAAGCGTTATTACTCTTTTAGCAATGCGCTCAATATCATCCAAATCAATATACCAGTCGGCCTTATCTTTTTCAAACAAGCCAAAATGGCTGGTGCAATGACAGCCTAACTTCCGCTTTTCCGGCGTTAATTCAGCCATGGAAATCAATGTCAAAAAATGCGGACTGCCATCAAACCTTTGATGATACCATTTTTTATTTTGGATTAGATTGAGATTTTTCTTAATCAGACCTCTGGTTAGTTTCATATTGATCTTATTTATTTTAACTTTCTAACCACCCCTTTGACGGCGTCCACTTCAACTTTATCTCCGTCATGAATGGACAAAAGTAAATTTTTTATGCCGACAATACACGGCTTTTTTAATTCCCGAGAAACAATAGCGGCATGAGAGGTTAAACCACCCGTTTCTGTCAATACAGCCTTGGCTTTGCTCATAATTGGCAAATAATTCACATTTGTAAAAGGTGCCACCAGAATATCGCCTTTTTTAAATTTATAAATATGACTAATATTTAAAATAATACTAGCCTTGCCTCTCACGGATCCGGAGGAAGCAGGGATACCTTTTATGACCTTTGTTTCTTTTTCCGATGAAATAAGGGAAAAATATTTTTGTGGAGCTGCACTAATTATTTCATCTTCAATTAAGTAGCCCCAGTGCTTATTTCTTTGGGCTAGGCTGCCAACTTTTTTATTCTTCAGCAGATCAATTATTTCATCAGGCTTAACTTGATAAATAATTTTGATTTTGTTAAGTTGAATGCCCGGATATTTGTATTCAATGATTTTTCGAAAATAGATATTAACTTTATTTAAAACCTCCTTTTTCCTTTCATTATATAAGTACAGTATTTCCTGTATTATATTAATTTTCCTCAGGAGTTTAGCTGGCAATTCTTTTTTGATTTTCCGGATTTTTGCTATTCTCTCCTGCGCTCCTCGAAGATGAAGCGCCAATATTTCTCTATCCCCCTCAAATTCCTTTGTTTTACTTCTTATATATCCAGAATCAATAATTTCACCAATATAATCATGGATTAGCCAATAAAATTTATCAGCTATTTGCTTGTATCCTTTTTTATTATTAAAATTTTGGGAAAGGGCTAGTACAAATTTTTCATAATTGGTAAGTTTGTAAGAAGAAAGTAAAAAATTGAAAATTTCGTTCTTCTGCTCCCTACTCTTTTTTATTGTCTCAAAAATTTCTTTTTTTAACTTATTAGTTAAATATAACTGAAACAAAAAACCAGGTACATCAACGACGTGACCATAAGATACATAATAGTCAAAAATCAGTCGTAGTTTAATTTCGCCTTCTTTATTAAGTGTTCGCTTTGTAAAAAATTTTGATTCTGGCTCTTGAATAAATTTGAGCAGATTTTTCGAAATTTCTTTTTCTTTTATTCTTGTCTTAAATAAATATTGGGGGTCAGAAAAAATCTCTGAAAAAATTTTTTCAGCGCTAATCCTCAAGCTTTTGTCAAAAAACCAGTAAACGGTACCATCAATAATTAAAACAACAACTTTTTTGGGTTTTAAAGGTAGCTCAATCAAATTTTTAAATCGGCTACTATAACAATTACCCATGAAACAACCGGGAAAATAAGGCGTAGCCGTTATTTTATAGACTAGATGGAATTTTTTGTTTAAATTAATCATAATTAATTTTTGATTATTTTCACTATTCCTTTTTCAGCGTCAACCTCAACCCAGTCGCCTGTTTTCAGAACCTGCGTCGCAATCTTGGTGCCGACCACGCAGGGAATTTTAAGCTCGCGGGAAACAATGGCGGCGTGGCAAGTAATGCCGCCTTCATTGGTGATAATCGCTTTTGCTTTAAGAATCGCCGGCATAAAATCAGGCGTGGTGTTGCTGACCAATAATATTTCGCCTTGCTTTACCTTGCCATATTCTCGCGCACTTTTCAAATAACGAATTTTGCCCTTTACCTGACCGGCTGAACCGACCACGCCTTCAATCTCTTTAATCTTTTTATCCACTTTTTGATCTTTGACAATATCGGCTAACAAAGCACGTAAATCATTTATGTTTAAAAATCTTGTTACGCCATTGACTGTCTTGCCTGCTGAAAAACCTTTTCTTTGTTTAATCAGCTTCCTTGATATTTTTGATTTATTTAATAAAGCCTGCTTAACTTCACGCCATAATAGCCAGCGAATATCTTTAAGATTTAACCTAAATCTCCTGCCAATTTCCTTGTAAACATCGCTAATGGCAAAATGAGCTTGCGTGAGCACCTCTTTTTTAGCGTCCATTAAGAAATAGGCTTCGTCAAGAATTTTTAGTAAATATTTTGTAAATGAACTAAGTTTATATTTCTCCATTAGTCGTCTTTTACTGGCTTTGGCTATTTTTTCATTATATTTTTTTAGTGGTTTCTTCTTTAGTTTATTAAACTGTTTTTTAAAATATTTTTTATCAGCGGTTAAACTTGCATAATCAAAATGAATCCATCTGTATCTCGCTGTATGCGTATCTAATGCTTCATCAAGCTTTTTCTTATCTCTTATCTTTGCTAATTTATATAAATCTCTTTTCTCATTTTCTAAAAATGACAAATAAACAGGTGTAATTAATTTTTGATAGTCACCGATAGCCATTTTCTTTCCCACCAAAAGATACTTATCAAGCACAACCTGCACTTTATCTTTTAAAAAATAGGAAGCTGGCTCGCCATAAGGTGCGGTTAGATGATAAAACCTATTGTATTCCTCCTTTATTCTAATCAAATCTTTACTCGACAATAATGCTAAGTCAAGCTTTTTTATTTTATTAATAAATAATAGAAATTTTTTGCCTCTTCTTTGAAGCTCTTTTTTGACTTTTACGACATAATTTTTATCCTGATTAATCTTTTTCCAAACATAGCCGACAATCTGCTGATAGCGACGCTCCATACCAAAAATTCTTGCCCAGCCATTTTTGTAAATAAAAAACAAAGGGCTGTCGCCGTAGCCAACCACTTTTTTAATGCTCGATGTCCAGCTGCTGCCAATATCTTCAACAGCTAAAATTGGATAATCGCCGCGCTCATGGATAAAATGATATTTCATATTCTTACCTCAATCTTACCTACATCCTGCACCTTGATTTCGCATACTTACTACCTCAAGATGTGGTAAAAAATATTCTTTTTAAACTTTAAAAACCTCTACAATCATCTTATATTATATTATTTTTAAAGAGGATCGGCAAGGTGCAGGATAAATTTAGCCAAAAAATCAAATGAAAATACTACCCGATTTTATTGACAAAATATTAAAGATATGATAATATAGTGTGTTATAATTGACCTGAAAGGAGAACAAAACTATGAAAGATAAATTTCATCCACCAATTGATCTTCCGGGAGGTATAGAGGAAAGGGGTGGTGAGCTTGACAAAATTGCTGAAAAAAAAGCGACAGCACGCGGCAGACAAACTGGTGAAAAATTTACTGGTTTGGAAATCCATCATGAGGAAGCTTTCGAATCAAAAACTGAAAATGAAATGGGAAAAAAATATTTTGGCCACATGAACCAGGAACAGCTTCTTCATCAATACAGAACTCTGGAAAAATTAAACACTGCCGAGGGAAAAAGACTGCGCCGTGCTCTTATTAAAAAAGTGGCGGAAAAAGGGTATTTAGCTGATTTATTAGGCATGATGACTCCGGAAGAAATTGCCAATATCGAGCCGCCAGAAGAACCGCCTGAAGGGCTAGCGCAGGAAAAAGAAGGCGCGATACCGGAAAAAGAAAACTTGGGCACAGAATACCATAACCATGAATTATTGGGAAATTTCTTACAGCAATATCTTGGAAAAGATCCCCAAGCCGGCCGACTATTATCCGAGATTCAAGAAATTGGCAAAAGAGTGAAGCATCCGGAGTACGCCGGATTCTCTAAGTTTGACCCAGAAACTGGCAAATGGATTGTTTTTGACCAAGCAGACCCTGGACAAAGAAAAGAATCATTAGAAAGAGCTTTAGCTGAAATAAACAAAATGAGCGGCCGGGAAATGTTTCAGCAAGCACCCCATCTTTTTATGAATCTAAGGCATGGCTATGAATATAAAGTAAGCGATGATGGTGATATAGAATTAGTGACTGACGAAAAGGGGAAGGCGAAAACAGCTTTAAGAGCTGGTGGCATGGGTGAATTTGAAACCAAAGCTTTTCAGAGTGCTTTCTCGGCCCAAACAACTGACAGAATCTCTGAGCACCCGCAGCCGAGGACTGCCCGCTGGGCGATGGCTGGAGAAAAAGTGGTTATTGATAAACAAGGTTTTTTAATCGGCGATAAAATTGATTTTGGAAGAATTAAAAAAATGTGGGGAATGTCCAAGGAAGGAGTGGTCGCTTTTTGGCGCCGAAGCGGCGGAGAAAAAAGCGAAGGCGGAGATGTAAGATTCAGATGTTTTCATGTTGACGAGGAAGGGAAAGTCGTTAAAGGTGTTGAAGAAAAATATGTATTTATTTTAAAACCAGAAAAATCTATGTATAAAGATAAGGAAGAGGTGACAAAACCAGGTATTTATATAATAAATTCTGATCAAAGTTTGACTAATATTGAAAATATTAATACTTAATTTTACATTTATGAGCGAAACTAGTTTTGTTCCGCAAAAAGAAGTTGAAATTAGCGGTAAAAAATATATTGAAAGAAATGTTAACCCTCCGACGTTAGAAACTTTAATTTCCGAGATGCAGGAAACAAAGAAAAATTTGAATGAAATGGTGGAATATTTGGCTAAGTCTCTTGTTTTTGAGGCCATGGAAGAAAAGAATATTTCGATCAATGAAATACCAAGGCTTAAAAAGGAAAGTGGGGCAATCGAAACAGATAAAATTAAAGGTGCCTTACAAGAACAAAATAATCTGACTGATGAATTTACTAACTTATCTTCCGAAGAAATGACGCAAAAAGTGCTCGAATATAAGGATTTAAAAGGCATTGAGGGACAAGGCAAAAAAATGGCCATTCTTGAAGCAGCCATAAGAAATGGTTATATTGACGATGTTATCAGGGCTGTTGAAAAAGCTGATCCTTCGCTGGGTGAGCTAGAGGATAATCTTACTGGCAATGCCAAGCTGGAAAAAATCTCTCAAACAGCCGAGGCTTACCTTGGCAAAGGTGAAGATCCAAAGGAAAAAACAATCACTAACCTCTGCCGATTAATATACGAAAAAATGGGTTATTCAATTGGTTATAGCAGGACAATCGGACCATTTGAGACTGAACTATTTACTGAAGAAGAATTTGAAGAACTAAGACAAAAGTTAGAACAAGAAATTATCAAGCAGCTAAATGAAATGAGTAAATTAGAAGGGGCTAATTTAGCAGAAGCGACTCAACTTTGCGTCAAAACCCGTATCGGCTATGAATACGAACTTACAGAAGATGGAGACCTTATTGAGGAAAAAAACGAAAAAAACCAGCCAAAAATCCAGAAAAAGAGCGGAGAACTGAACGAAGATATAGCTAAGGCTCTATTTAAAAATCAGGAGAATTACGATAATCTCTCGAATAAATCAGCAGAGCATATTCTGACAAGCAAAATCGATAAACTGGGATATTTAGTCGGCGATGATATTGACTTCGAAAGAATTAAAAAAATGTGGCATCTGTCAAAAGAAGGCGCCATTACCCTCTGGCGTAAAATTGGCGGTGGCGGCGATTTAAAATTCAGACAATACAAAGCTGACGAGAGGGGTAATATCCAAAAAGATTTAGAAGAGAAATTTGTGTTTATAATTGATCCGGATGAATCTGATTTCAAAGACAAGGAAGAAGTCATCAAGCCCGGTATTTATAAAATTAATACAGATAAAAGTTTGACTTTTGTACCTCATTAATTTTTGATTTGAAATTTTTTATTAAATAGAAAAACCACCTGATCAGAGGGTGGTTTTGTTTTACCTTCGTTATTTAGGTTAATTCATTTGCTAATTTACCATTTTCAATCTTATGCTTCACCCATTCAAACTGGCCTGTTGCTTCATTACCATAACAAAATCTCTGGCTCTCGCCATAAAGCATCTGACCAAATTCCAGACCAATTAGAGCTGAATCATTTTCTTTCAATTTCAATCGCTCTTTCAGAAGATACTGAAGGAACTCGCTTAAAAGTACTGAGCTGGTGGGATCCTGTCTCATATTGTTAATCATTTGTTCAACAGCTTGTTCACCATAAATAGTTTTGTACTTTTTACGCATGAAATCGGCAATAGCCGCAAACCAGGCAGCATGATCGGCCAAAACTGTCTGGAGAATGCCGCTGCGTGCTAAAAGCTTCAAACATGCCACTAGTTTATTTTTATCACCACTGAGGGCGGCATTGGAAAGTTCCCGTTTTATGCTTGTCATGTTGCCCTGCGTCTTTGTCATTAATTGGTCCTCTGTGCGCAGGACCTGCGTCTTAAAATCAATATATTCTGAAAAAGCATCCCATAAATTTGGTGCTTTGAGAGGAGCGGGCTCCTCACCGATTGTCTTTTGGATTACTTCCTCCTCTTTCTCATCAGGTGGCATTGTTGGCAATGTTAGGGATGGTCTTGTTGCTATACCGACAAGGTGGCCTGTTGCTTTAACTTTCTCCAGTTCGGCAACAGGAAAGCGCAAATAATCATAAAGTCTTATTGTCTTGAGTAGCAAATCCTTTTCCTTATCATCAAGAGTCTTTGTGTTTGAGTTTTCATTTATATAGGTAATTTCTTCTAGATTTCCGAGTGGTAGATCGGTAGTAAAATGAAGCGCAAAATCACCTAACCAGTTCTTTATCATTGGCGGGTAGGAAATTGCCCGAGCCCCCCTTTTAATCTCCTGCCTGCCTATTTTTTCAGTGTTTTGCGTCAAAGCATTTAATAAATCATTCCTTATTTTATCAATCTCTTGATCTGAGGGGTAAAGCATGTAGAGCATGGTTATTTTATCTGGTAAATCAACGCCGAATTCAAAGGCTAAAAGCAAATTATTTTTAAATAGCTCAAAAATTTCTTTTTCCATCAGCAGTGGAAAGGCATAATATTTTAATAGAATAACAATTTTTTGATATTCGCGGTAAAGATGCGAATCCTCAGACTGGAGGGAATGATTGATATTTAATAAAATATCCAACTGTTTTACGAAGTCCAAGGTATCACCCATATCACTGCCAAAACTGTAATCAAAAACCCGAGCTCTTATTTCATCAAAGACCTCTTGTCTATTAAGCTGTTCCGGCTCTAAAGTTTTTAGATCAAGCATATCAATTTAAATTTTAACCTGTTCATCCCTGACCTTTTTCTCCACTTTTTCAATGTTTTCTTTTGCGCCGCTGGGCTTACCTTCTTTTGTGCCACCAAGATATTCTTTCAATCCTCCCAATGCCTTTCTGAATGAATCTAAAAAGTATCGCTGCTCATCATGGTTGCCGAATATTTGGTCAGTCTGCTTAATCTGACCAGCATGAGTCTGCAATTTCTTTATTTTTTCATTAAATGCTGTCGAAAAATCTACTTTACCAACATCTCTCGAGGTATTTTCAACAGTTCTTGAAAGCTCGTATAGGTGTTTTTCAATAGAATTGACGGCTTCGAAAAAATCTTCATCAGTAAGAGTTTCCTTCTTTTGTTTTTCACCCACATCATCTTCCACCTCTTCTGTCTTTGCTACCGCCCGCTTGACTTCTTCCTTTTCGCTGACTTCCTTCGGCACCTCTCTTACCTCTGCCCTTGCTTCAACTGGAGTATTCGCGATGTCAGCCTGTACTTCTTTATATTGTTTGGCTGGAATTGGTTTTATTTCAACCGGCACTTCTTTAGCCTTGGCTCGCTCTGTCAGTTTGGCTTTAATATAAGCCAGTTCTTCTTTATTCTGCTCATTATAGGCGGTGGTCGTACCTGGTTTTGATAATATTTCTTCTAATTGTTTAATTCTTTTTTCTGCGCCACCATATGACGCCATTCCATAATCAAATTTTTTATCTTCTGCCTTTTTGCTCAAATCATCAGCAATATTAACGGCCATACTAGTCATACCTTTAGCATCAGCTTCATCAGATTGCGCATTTTCCATAGCAACTTTCTTGAGGTCGATATTTCTCCGTATCTCTCTTTGCTGTCCGACTTTTCCCCCGATTTGCCTTGCTTTTTCGCCTGCCACTTTGGTGTCGCCTTCTCCCATCGCTTTCTTTCTTTCCTGTTCTAATTGATCTATCTCTTTCTGGATCTTACTCATCTCTTTATTGCCTTCGCTGAGAGTTTTCTGATAATCAAGCTGGGCGTTCTTGCTTACCGATTCCGCCTGTTTTAATTTATTCATAAAGCCAGTGGCGTCTTTTTTAGCTTTGCCCGCCTCATTATCATAAGTTTCGAATTGTTTCTTTTGTTTCTTTAACTCTCGCTCGCGCGCCGCCAGGGCTATTTTCTCTTCAACACCTTTGAATACTTTTGTCACAGGTGCTGCTGCTGTTTTAGCCTTCTCTCCTATTCTAGATGCTATGCCTTTCGCTTTTTGGGTCATTTGACTATACTTGGCCTGGGCTTTGGTCGCCAAAACAGAAGGTGCTTCACCGACAGCCTGAACCTCCGGAGGCGTTTTTGAAGTCATAAATTTGACACCCTTTTCTTCGCCCGCTTTCTTGACCTTATCGACTAAATCAGGATCAAGCTTAATGGCGTCCGGCGATTTGTCAGCCCGACTCTCCATGGAGTTAGCCATGCCTTCGGCAAATAATTCTCTGATCGCTGCCTCATCCGACATTGTTTCCTTGCCAAGCTTAATCGCTTCCTTCTTCGGCAAATTACCCATTTTCTGACGAACCTGATCGAGGACTTGTTCACGCTCGTCTTCACTGTAAACATCTTCAAACATTTGCTTTCTTAACGATCCGTCTTTATCTAGTTCATTTAATTTACGATGACTGTCCTCATGAGCAATGATATGTCGGGCATTATAACCAACAGCGTCTTTGTTTACAATAGTAATGTTCCTTGGATCCTCGGTGCGTATCCTAGCTTTTGCTTCCATCAGATTATTCAACCTTAGCGCATCACGGCCTGTCGCTGTCTTGCCGACTTCACTTAACTGTCTTTTAATCACATTTCTCTGTGATAGATTCTGGGCCGTTTCCGGTTTCTTTAACTCTGTTTTCCATTCATCAATTTGTCCTAGCATATCGTCAACTTCCGGATTTTTTTGCCTTAAATCATCCATTTCTCTTTCGATTGATTTTTCATATTCTTCCAATACCTCTTTAGCCATCGTCGGATCCGAAACATATAAACCGGCTTTACCTTTATATTTTTCACCAGCAAAGGTATTAGCATTAATGCCAATAACATTGCTCTTACCCGAACCAAATGAGGCTACCCCGCCGATTTCCTTCACTTCCTCTCTTTCCTGCTCAAGCTTTTGTGCCTGGTCAAATTCATCCTGGCTGAAGTGTTCTTCTGGATTATAGGCTCCTGAAACAAAGAATTCAGAGCCATCGCCGCCGTATCTCTGCTTATATTCTTCGACTTTAGCTTTGGTCGCTTCGTATTTATCCAAAGATTTATCAACTAAAGCTTCTTCTTCGGGCGGCAGTTTCGCTTCCTTGACTTCAGCTTCTGCTTTTGCCGCCTCTTCAGCCTTCCGCTTTTCTTCTTCGGCTGCCTCGCCAGCTGGCGTACCAGGAGGCGGACCTTTTGGCTTTGTCTTCCTGGGCGTTGGCGCTTCCTCTTCACCTTCTTCCTCTTCTTCCTCTTCTTCCTCAACTTTCTTGCCCTCTTTGCCTTTTCCACCTTTCTTTTTCTCTTTCTTAAGCCGAGCTTGTTCCCTTCGTTCTGCTTCAACTCTTTGCTCAGGCGTCATCGTTTCTTCTCTTACCCTATTAACCTCCCTCTTCCATTCATCTCCTAGCCTTGCGCCCTTGCCCATCTCAATATAAGATCTAAAATCTTTATCATAAGCTAGATCAAATTTCTTTCCTTTAATGCCATCATCTACATATTCTTGGGCCTCATCAGCAAATTGTAAAATATCATTGATTTCACGAGTGGACTTAATCTTTGGGTTTCCATTCTCATCAAGTATTTCTTTACCATCCTTATCGGTTTCGTACTCATAAAGTTTAACTTTAAAATTATCTTCTTCTCCGCCAGATTTCTCGTAATGAGCCTGAATAGCCTGTGGCGCTAAAAGAAACTGCTTAGCCACCCTGTCAAAATCAGTCATATCCATATGGGCATATCCATTTTTATCAATGCTTTCCATGCCAGGTAAACCACCTAGAGTAATAATATGTGTCCTAGGCTGATTATGCTCGCCCAATCTTCCTTTTGGTTGGGCAGAGTTAGTTATTTGATACATTTTTTCTTCAAACACACCCATGGTACCGGCCTTGTCCACTCGCATCGCTCTTTCTTTTTCTTGACCTGTTTTTGGATCAATATATTTTTCAGTAAATGGCTTGCCTGTTTCTGGATTAATCACATATCCTTCTCGCAAACCAAATCTTTCATGATGGCAAGCACCGATCTGATTACGACCGGGTGTTTTCTGCGCTTCAGCCAAAGCCATTTCTTCTGTATTAAACCATTCCCATCTTTTATTATCAGGATTATATTTGGTATGACCGCCTTGCTCCTTATGACCGGTTCGTTTGGAAATCTCTTGCACTTCACCGAGTAACCTCATTGATTGCTGATCATCGCCCAGATATTTCTTAAAAAAGTTGTGCTGGTGCTCCCAGTCATGCCAGTTGCCTTTTGTCTTACATTCTGGATTGGCTTTGTCGTACTCTGTTGACACATCTTTAAATTCAGACATAATGTCATCAATATGCCCCGCTTCGGCTGCCACACGAACCAGAGCTCTTCTCCTCCGCCTGCCTTCCGGTCCCTTCATATCTTTTAAATTAACAGCCATACGCTGCTTTTGCTCTTTGGACATATGAGCATAATCCCTAGCGTATTGTGCTTCAAACTGTGATTCAACTCTCTCTTCATGAGGAATCTCGGGACCGCGACCAGGGATTAATCTTAAAATACCCTTTCTTTGCTCAAAAGCTTCACGGCCGCGCGCCGTGGCTTTATCCTTTGCTTGCTTATCCAATTCCGCACCTCTTTCCTTCATACCTCTAAAAAGACCTGGCACGTTCATCCAGCCCGGCAGATTCTCATTCATGAATCTCTTTGCCCTTCTGCCCTGCGATTTCGTCAGCTCCCAACCACCCTTGAATGGCGCCAAACCAGCTTTGAGCCCGCCCATGCCCACGCCTCTCATTTTGCCAACAGCTGAGCCGGCAAAATTACCAGCTACGCCGCCCATTTGCTGGGCAACCATCAGGGCGCCGATAAACATGGCGATTGAAATAATAAAATTCAACATATTAGGCGGTGTACCTGCCTGCGAAGCGGCAATCTGCAACTGACCGCCTTCATTATTGACAATGCCAGCTGCCTCCTCCTGGGAGACTGTGACATTAAGAATGCGCGTTGCTATTGTGCCTGACTGGCTTTGTGTGCCGCCGCCGGTGATTACAGCCAGTGCCAGCCAGATAAAAAATGCTAAAACAGGCCCGGTTGCCACATATTTGCCAAATGCATTCCACCATTGTGAAGAATATTGCTGGGCTTTACCGGGAAAACTATAAAGTAAATAAGCCAGCGGAGAAAGTACCACCAGAATCCAAAGCATTACAATACGCATAATTAAAACAACTAGCATCACAATAATGACGATGAGAGCGACAAGAAGCATGGTAATCGCTAAAAGACCAACGCCAATCGATTCCCACCCTTTAGGCGCGACGTCCTGATTATTAAACCCAAGTAATTGCTTTATAGCGAGCGCATCAGTAAAATTACCAGCCATTGAATCTTTAAATCCATTGACAAATGTCATCATCACGACCTGACCAAGATCAATAAAAAACCCAGCGATCATTTTTGAGAAATTAATCAAAACAGCCATCATGATCAAGCGACCGAGCAAGCGATTATATCTGTATGATTCAATTTTGAAAACAGTGCCAAAAGCAATGACCAAAAGCACCAGTATAAAAAACATATTGCAGATATCGCGCACCACTGTCCAGCCTGTTTGCACAGCCGGGTTATTGACGAAATCATTGTACTGGAAAATACCGATTAAAAGTTCAAGTAGAACCAAAAGACCCTGACCAATATAGGAGGTAATTGGTAACAAAAAATTCAGTGCCAGCCACTGGCCGACGTCTACTGCGTATGCAGGCAAAACAAATACAAAAACTCCAAGAAAAACTAAGCCTGAAACAGTCAGCAGGAATTTATTTCGTCGGCTGATTTTCCATAAAGAAAAAAAATTTATTTTTCGCCAAAGTTTTTGCATGTAGCTTTAAATTTATCGAGACGCCATATGGATTAACCAAGCATCAGTTCCCTTGACCCGCACGCTGGAAAGCGTGCTCTGGGTTATATTAACAAACGCCTCCCCTTCAACCCAGCGAACCTTTTCTAAGGTGCGCTGGGGAACTCCATCTTTATGTTCTAAGCTCAGAGTTCAAAGCTCATAGTTCGAAGCTCAAAGTTCAAAATTCTTCAGTTCTAGGTTCTTAAATCTTTACGACGCGCAATTAAGAGTAAAAGTATAACCAGGATCAAACCAAGTTTCGCAGGGATCATTACCAATTTCACGACAATCATCCAGTCCCTGAGTCTCACCGCCACATGGTGTTGTCACGCCGTTTGCGGCATTGGCATTGCACCAATCCCAGTTGTCTTTAACGCGTACCCGAGGATCGAAATTACAGGTACCGCCACCAGGGCATGAAAGTTTATAATTATAGGTCATTTTTCCGGTAGGAAAATTCCCCCAGAAAGTTTGATCAGCTTCACCGTCATTATTCCAATCGATGTAAACTGTTTTTATAGGAATCTGTTCTTCATTGGCAGAAACATAAAAACCGATTTGGGCATTAGCTTCGTTCTCTTCTATACACCTGGTGCAGGGAGAACTATTGCATGCTTCACCACCCGCATTAACAACAACATTCTTCAATTTAGGAGGTACACCGCAGTAGTCACTCGGTGAACTAGCCGGATTGTAAGTCGGCCGAATTGGATCAAAGACAGCCGGAGGCGGGTTAAAGGGACAAACGCGCATTTGGTTATAATCTTGAATCCATGCCTGAACGTAATTATTATCTAGTACATATCCATTCGGATTCAACTGCCACACCCAGCTGTCATAAGGTTTGGCAAATAATCTCTCTAACTTTAATCGCGCGTCAAAATACCAACACATATCACTTGTATTACAAATTTGCCCATTAGTTGGTAAATTAACTCCAACACAAAGTCCTTGTTTAGTTCCATCAGTACAATACCCATCTCCACGAGAACCTGTATCACAGCAATCTGGATAACTGTTTTCGCAGGAACTGCCCTCGACATTTCCTCCGCCAATACACATCGTGCCTCCGCATGATTTTACTGAGGAATACCCGACACAGCTATAAGGGCTACCCGCTCTCACCTGACCTTCTGGTATGGTCGTTGTGGCAGTCTTGGTGATTGGCATTTGAGCGTATAATGGCTGATTGCCTGGCTCAAGATCATTACTACGGCTATCCCAATTTACCGGATCGAGATCCTCAGGCTGTTTCGCGCCGCCAAAAGGCTTGTAATCTTGATTATAATCATAGAGAGTACCCCGACTCACGTAGCCAGGATCATAGGCCTCAACCAGATATGAAGACGAGGAAGCCAATCTGGAAGCCCAGGCTTTATTTTGATTAACGCCACCCGCCTGAACTACCTGAACAATTTTGGTACATGGTTCTTTTAAGTAATACGTTACTTTAAAATCAATGGTATCCTGACCAGATAAATTTATGGCAAATCGAAAGGCATAGCCACTCACATAACCAGTATTTTGATCAAACACTACCATAAAGCCTTGGGCAGAGCCGCTTCCTGAAGAGGACTGAGTTTGATAGCCGTAGTCAAAAGCCGTGTGACCCGCTCCTTGAGCTTTTGCCCAGATATAAGGATTACCGTAATAGGCGTCTCGCACCGTTAAATCGAGCGGACCCCAACCTATATATTCATTAGTTGAGGCAAAACGTTCCAGTCTCACTTTCTCCACTTCAGAAATATGAATTCCTCTCTCAATGTTACTCACGGGAAATAAATCGACTTCACCAACTCCGACGCAATAATTAGCTCCACAATTGCCACTTTCACATTTTTCATGACAATTAGAAATGTAGTCATCGCCAGAGACCATGAAAGCAGAATGAGAACAGCCAGTCTCACTATCTCCCCACATATAATATGATGTACTATTATCATGATAACCAGTGGCTCTCATACCAACACCTGAACACAATGCGTGATTGGTGCCTACTCTCGGTTGCACTGTATATTTATCATAAATTGCTTTAGCCGTCTGTCCGCCGCCGATTAAATAAGATGTCACTTTTTGTGGTGAATAATTCCCTTTTACCTCCATGCACATATATAAAGGCACGCGGCCAGTGTAGCTAAGTTGCTCTTCAGCACCAAAAACATTAGATTCACCGGCAATGACATCAACCGGCCACCAGTTCAGGCAGTATTGAGGATTAATCGGGTCTTTTTCAATGCAATAACCATACCAACCGCGATAGGTGACAGCCTTATCATCAGTATAACTACAATAAAGTGAATCGCTTTTTGGATACATGCGGCATGAGCGAGCTATATTTGTACCGTAATAACAAATACCCGGAGAGGCGCAATCTGAATTATTAATACAGGCTTTGCCGTCCTCATCGCCACCCAAACATCTCGGGTCTAAATTTGCTTCGAGAACCGGTTTTAAAGATATGTCATCTAAGTAAAATGTCCGACCTGAGCTGCCAGCATCTTGGACAAATCTTAAATAAGTCGTGCCGCTTTTCGGAGTCGGCGTGAGTGGTCCAAAAATATATTGTTTAAATTCAGTTGATGGATGCAGGCCATTGACAAAATTAGAAAAGGCTGTAATTCTGGGTTCGGGCGTTTCAGCTTCGGCGTAAGCAAAACCCACTGTTATCTTGTCGTTGGCATTAGGTTCATCTTTGTAACGCATCCTGAACGAAACCACATAAGATTGAACGGCGTAGATACCGCCTTCTATCTTGTAATAAACACCTTCATTTGACCCCAAGCCTGGTTTAACCTCTAAAATATTATTCTCATCTAGATTGTCCTGATCCCCTGATTTAATCTGTCCATTTTTTGCTTCCTCCCTCAAAGTCAATGAACAATTGTCGCCACCGCAACACGTACCGCCACCATCAGTGCAAGATGTTTGGCCACCAGTAGTGTTGCAATCAATTGTATTGTTGTTTGAGCATGCTCTAAGCGACCACTGGGTCGGCAAAGCCCTGCTTGAACTATTAATAGACGGTTCCGGCCCAGTTAACATATCTTTATCGCCAAAATCTCCATTAATGATTAAATCCTCTACTGCCGCGCCACCTTTACCAATCTGTTCCATGGCCGCATAAGGATAATAACCAGCGATTGTTTTATCAGTAGCCCAGCTAAGGCCGCCAACCACTGAACCTGACATGTATCTTACCGAGTCTACATCAGATGGCGTGTTAAAAGTTAAATTAGATTTTACACTGTCTAAATCTCGACAAATGCCGCCACCAGCTTTACAATCCTCTTCTTCAGTAGCGTTAGCGCAGTGGTTAGCTGTATTATTAGAGCATTCTTTGGTGCCAATGCAATTCCCGCTGTCCGGATCTAATTCATTACAAACACCAATAGCATAGCAAAATTCTTGATTTTCGCCCTTTTGATTCTTTTCAATTTTCGAGCTCCGGCACTCCAGCCATTTGTTACAGGTTCTGTCGCGGTCAACTTTAATGATAGTGTTTGAATCGCAATCAGCGCCGCCGGTGCAAACAGTCGGTGAAACGTTTTTACGCGCGGCGTCAAAATTATTATAAGTCGAATCACTGTCATAAGTCAGACGGATGGTCTTGTCAGAGTTGATTTGTGTTTCGTCAGCGAAAAGTATACAGCCTTCATCAGGATTAAACACGCCGTTGCAGCCAGTTGTGTCAATTGTCGAATTAATATAATAGTAGGAATTGCACTGGCCGGGTATTGCTATATTACAATTAGTTGGCTCGTGCGGATCCCTGTATTCCGAACAGCCGCTCTTGTCAGCCGGACAATTGCCAACCCATCCAGAGGCTGGTATTGAATATGCTCCGCCGACATTAATCACCGGACAATCAGGCATCAATGAATTTGAACCTGACTTGTACCAGCCGGCTGATTCAGCGCCAGCCTGGCGCTTGTAGGTACAGGTCAGCCTGCCCGGATCCTTGAAATAATAAGATTGTCCTTCGCCAGCTTTATATTCTCGGCAGCCTGATTCCATTAGACTGCATATAATCTTCTGATAGTTGTCAGGGTCATTGACAATATAAACATCACTATAACTGGTGACTTGATTATTTTGATCAATTGTCGGCGAACCGAGCTTGGTGCAGCCCTGTTCATCAGCTTTGCAATATTTCTTTGAATCATTGACTAAATAAGTAATCCTGTCATTAGGCACAATCAAATTAGACATGAGCGGATCGGGTAGTACTTTGTTGTTGTTGATGTCGCTAATAATATTACCCAGCACAAAAACGTCACCATTGCTTACTTTTCCATCATTGTTAACATCACCCATCTCCAGATACGGCTGAGGCGCTGGACCAGAAGCATTAACGTAAAGAGCCAGATAAACAGGATCAGCTGGACTTAGCGTGCCATCGCCATTAACATCGCCTCTTAACCTTGGTCCTTTTCCGATAAATGTTTCCTTGAAAGGCGAATTTGAATTTTGAGTGTCAATCACAGCCTCACAGCCGACCTTGTCTTCCTTGCATAATTTGCTGAATGACTTTAAGTAATGAGTGGCTTTGCCCCTGTCTTTATAGACAGCGCAGTTCTCGTAGCCCGAGCATTGGGTATAGGAATTTTTAATTAAATAAATATCATCGCTGACCTCTTCTAAAACAATGTTATCAATATAAAAAGCGGAGTCTGAAAATATATATAATTTTTCACCGGCAACCACTTCTGAATCATGGTAAAGCGGACCTAAGGAATATTTATTCCATTCCCCGGCTTTTAATGCCGCTGAACCCGAGAAAGGAAGATTATCAGGCGTGGTAAACCAATTTGCCGCTGGATTCTTGACAAATGAAGCGCTTACCACTGTATCGACGCCGGCGCCCTTGGCCCAAAATGATAATATATATGATTTGTTTTGAATAACTAATTTATCAACAGGCGTCGAGGCATAACTGACGCCCGCAGCGCCTGAAGCAACTAGCATTGAGTGACCGCCGGCCTTGATCGACTCGTTGGAAGGATTCAAAGCCGGATTGGTGTTTGTATCCCAAGGACTGATCGTGCCTTTTTCAAAATCGCTAGCTAGCACTGTATAAGTATTGTTGCCGGCGCTGCCGACATATTCACGGCAGCCGGCATACTGGGCTTGGCAGCGAATGCCTTGATCAGGATCAAGATGAAATATCTTCGGCGGACAATCACTACTGGTAGCGCAAGCGATACTGGTAGTCTGTGAACAATGATTGGTAGCAGGATTGCATGCTTCGTTGCGGCAATCACCATCCCGATTATTGCAGGACGCACCAGAGAAGGCACAGGTGTCTCCTGTCCCATCAGCATTTGTATCAGTACAGGTATCCTGGGTGGTAAATGTATTGCGATAAGGCAGACAGTTTTCTGAAACATAGATGACTCTTGATTTCAAGCGATAGCGAGTAGTACCGGCTTGATCATAAAATTCAGCACAATCAGGATTGGTGCCCACCTCGGCGGCTGTGCAGGCAGCTATATAATTGTCATCAGCCGGATTATTACTGTCATTGCATGCCGGCCAGCCATCAACATCAATATTGGTACAAGGCGCGCCATCACCGAGATTGGTCTGTTTTAATTTATATGATCTTAACTGGTAGCCAAATTCCTCTGTGCCGACCCATGTGTAATAAGTGGCTTGACCAGCCGATTCAGGTAAAATACACATTCTGACATAGCCGAAATATTCCAGTCCCTCACCGCCCTTGGCCACTTCGTCCAAATTCGTATATTCTTCGCATCCCACCTCTGAAGCTGGGCAGGTTTTGCCTGAATTGGCGACAAAAGAAACAGGATCAGTCGCCTGCCTCTTCGGCATTTGGGTAATCGGCATCTCGCGATAGGCTTTGCAGCCAACATATTGTAATGGACACTGATCGCAGGAAGACGGATCAAGCGGATTACAAGCCGATGGATCAGTAATAATGCCTGTAATCGCTTGGCTGCCGTCAGTCGGCGTATATTTTTCGCATCCCACCTCATTTGCCGTGCAGCTGGTTCGCTGGCCGTTTAAATATATTTTATTTGATGAACCGTAATCCTCATATTCCGAGGCAGCCGAGTTCTCTTCAAGCTGGACGCCGTCCACGTAGAAAGTCGCGGCGCTGTTGGTGAATATTCTTAATTCTTCTAACCGATTATGACCGCTGCATGGAGGAGCGCTGTCAGTATAATTCTCTGTCGCCGGAAAAGTGACTGATAATCTTTGCCAATCAGCCGAAAGAACAGAAGTCGTTTCTTTCCAGTAATTGCAATTGGTTGACCCTAAAGCTACTTTCACTGCATCAGAAGCACCGCTTGATATTTTAACATAGGCGCTCAAGGTATAGCTCTTGTGCTGCTGGAAATAAAAGTCTGTCGGCAAAGTAGACCTGGTTGAATTAGCAGCGTCATCGCTGTATAAGCCTTGGTTAGCGGCTGTTGCCTGGATATTAAAAGATGTACTGCCAAAATATGCAGTATCGGTAGTTTTGTAAACGTTAAGGTCAGTGCCAGCACTGTTTAAAGCCGGCCAGTAATTAATTACTGCATTGGTGCCGCCGGCGACAGTGACTGAATCTGTATCGCCGAATTCAAAGCTGCCGTTCCCGATCAAGTTTGTGCCCAGACCCCTTTTTGTCCTGATAAATTCGGTGCAGCCATCAGCTTTTGGATCGCATTGCACTGCTTGGCTGTTAAAATTAATTCTGCTGCCAACTGCTTTTACTACGCCATTAGGATCAAGCGCGGGCGCCTCGCAAATCCAGCGCGACTGGCTGGCGTCCTTTTCCTCACAATACCACTGACAGCCGGCGTTGTCTGCATTGCAATTGTTATAATTAAGAGTGTTTTTTAAATATGAAACCTCGGCGCCATCATTTCTTACAAATGTCTGGCAGGAATTATAATAAGCTTCGCACTGGTCGCCGTGAAATTTCCAGACTGGCTTTTCTTCCACGCAATAACCGAACTTCTTGCATGAGCCATCCTCATTTTCGGCAATACAAGTCTGCTCATCAGCGCAATAATCCATTCTCTGGATTTGCCTTCTCTCGATTTGCCCTTTCTCTTCCGTCGTTGCTTTAGTATAAGTTACTTCTTGTCCACCTTTTAACTGCTGTGTCTCCCATTCATCAGAAATAATTTTTTCACCAGCGCCTTGCCTTTTACAGTATACTTCTGGAATTTTCAAAACCCAGTTTGGGTCAACTAAACCGCAGAATGGGCTGGCTTTTGTATTATCACAAGTACTGCCATCACAATCAGAATTTATACGGCAAGACTGATTATTATTAGTACATCGGCCGCAGTCATCATACTTATCCATAATATCCTTTAAGCCAAAATTGGCTGGAGTATACTTTTGAATATATTTAGCGGCTAATTCCCAACCGACTGGAATAATTCTGTATTTTCTTAAAATCAACAAACTGCGTAAAGGGTAACCATTACGATAATCAGGATCCTTTTGGGTCACAGCATCATAACCAAATGTTTTAGTACCATCTATCAAACCTTCTTCAATCGCTTGACGCACTGTTTTTTTCTGCTCAATAGCCAATCTGAATCTATCATCAATCACACAATTATTTATACTGGCATCAGACGGACAGGTAGCAAGCTCGCCTAAAATGTCTGTGGTGCCTGAAACATTGAAATCAGGTTTTTTTAAGGAGGCGAACATGCTTTCAGCAGCTCGGATGCCAACAGAAACGCCGCCAGTCGGTATACCACCAAGAGCAATACCACCGCCACCCTTTTGTGTTTTTGGATTAATCCCTTTCTCGTAAATCTGCTTTAAAAGTTTTGAGCTTAAAGTATTAAAGAAGACGCCAATCGCATCAGCGACAGCAGTCCCTGTCTGGGTGGCGTATGGTAAGTTCGAACTCGAAATCACTGATTCAAAACCCGCGGCAATACTCGAGGCTGGCGTCATTACTTCGTTGGTGATTTTACTTGTCTTGGATTTCCAGATGCCCTGCAGTTGTTGGGCAAACTTTTCCATTTCAGTCTTTGTCGCAGTGTATTCTGTTGCACTACCCCAGGCTTGTAGAAACATGCCGTATTGGCTTGCGTCTGGATTAAAATCCTTTGCCAGTTCTTGCAAATAATCTCTCGGGCTTTTCTTTTCCAGTTCATTTAAAAAAGTTTCGTAATTATCATATGATTGTTCCGCACTACTTATTATTCCTGTAATCGGACAACGGTTATTATATTCAACTCTCATTTCCTTTCCTGAAACTGCTTCCTGTTTTATCCAAAGCGTTAATTTTAACTTGAAACCGGGGTCCAGAGGCTCGCATAAGCTGAATTGCTTAATGCACTGCGGCGGGTCTTTATGCTCCTCGTCTGATTCATCCCAATACTTGCGGCAGTCAGCTTTAGTTTTGCATTTGCCTTCAGTGCCTGGAATAATATCAACGTCCGAATAGCCGCAGCTGCCTTTTGTCCAATCTCTGGCCATCTGATCAATAAAATCTCCGAAAGCCTTATCAGCAATTTCCCCAAGCAGTTTTCCAGGTTTTGTTAAAAACAATGGCGCTTGTCCCTTTTCGCCTGTCGCTACATATACAGCGGCATTGTAAGCCAGTTTATTCAGGTAATCCTTCAGCATGTTCTTGAATATGATATCACCTGTTGTTTTCAAAGTAAATTTGGTTACTGTCCATATCTTTTGCAAAAGAGTCATACCTTCTAAATTTGGAGCGGAAACCACCATCTGAGCATTGGCTGCTCTTGGATACAGAAGAATGGGATTAGCAATTTGTAATACAAAAAAGAAAATAGTTAGGATCGATAACAACTTTTTTAGGCCGTTTAAATTTAATCTGAATCCTCTCATAATTTAATAACCTTGTTCTTTTAATGCCTCCTGAAAAATACTGACTACAGTCTCATCGTCAACCTGATCCAAAGTATTTTTATCAATGCCGAACTGCTGCAGCAGCTCTCTGATCTGGGATGGCTCCAAGTTCTTTAGTTCTTCCAGGCTGGCAGCATCCAAAACATTGACATTGATAGTATTTGTATTAGCTGTGGTATTAGCGTTTGTCGTATTAGTGATATTTGTGTTTATATTGGACGAAACAACTGTGTTGAGAGCATTATTAACATCAATGCCTTCTTGCTGTATTACCTGTGCATACATTGACCTCAAGGTTTCATCATCAATCGTATTGAGAATGTTCTCCGGCACGCCATTATTTAATAATGTTTGTCTTAGAGTATCAATTGGTATGTTTTCCGGAGCCAGTGACACAGTCTGATTACCCGATTGGTTTACAGCCTGATTTGTCGCGCTGGCGATACTTGACTGTGTGCAATCTTTACCCTCCGGGCAATTCGGATCAGTTCCTGCCTCCACTTCATTCTTGTCTTTAATCCCGTCACTGTCAGAATCATCAAGGTAAGGGCTTGTGCTATAAAAGTATAGTTCATCATAATCAGATAAACCATCCTCATCAGTATCCCTTGTTTTTAAATTATTCAGAGCTGCCAATTCATCTGTCGACGTGGATGCTTGATTATTGGTATTAGATTTTTCTTGAATTTTAAAAGGTGAGCGTAGCTGATGATTTAATTGGTAAATGCCGAAAGCTAAGGCAAATATACCGATAAACAAAAAGACGCCAAAAATTTGTTTCTGGCGCTTTTTTTCTTGATAATTCTGTCCTAATGCCATATTCATTTTCCTGTTTTTTTCTGTTTATTTTTGACATTTTACTGAAGTATTTTTTATATTTTTGCTGTTTCCATTATATCATATATCTCGTTTTCTGTCAAGAATTTTTTATAGAGCTGCTCACTGGAGGTTTATCGGCAACGCAAAGGTAAACTATACGTTTGGGAATCTGGAATCTAACTATAACCCAATGCAGAGTTTACCTCTGCGCTGGCCGAGGAATTTAAGCCAATTTATTTGGAATAGTTTAATGCTCTGGCCAGCCTAACCCAATCGTCCACCGATAAATCTTGCGCGCGAATTTTGATATCAAAACCATTTTTATCCAGACACTCTCTAATCTTCTTTCTATCTATTTTTAAACCTGCTATTAAATTGTTTTGGAGTTGTTTTCGCCTGGCTGAAAAACCAATTTTTACTAGACTGAAAAATTCTTTAGTACCAACATCCCTTAATAATCCTTTACAGCCCCCACTATCCCCTGCTATCCCTTGGATTCTTAATATTGCTGAATCAACTTCTGGCTGGGGCCAAAAGTTTTCTTTTGATACATCGCTGATTATTTCAGGCTGGCCGTAAAATTGGCAAACCACTGACAATAAACTCATCTCACCTGGTTTAGCCGTGATTCTTTCAGCCACTTCCTTCTGAACAAGCAGTGTCATCTCTGACGGCCTCGGCTTTATTTCTAAAAAATTTCGTAGAACAAAAGAAGTAATGTTATATGGTAGATTAGACACCAATTTGTAATTCAAATCTCTGATAGTTCTAAGTTCTTGGTTCATAGTTCTAAGTTTAAAAACATCGCCTTCAATAACTTCAACATTTTTAACAACTTTAACGCTTTCAACATTTTCAACATTTTGAACATTTAGCAAATCACGCAGGGCTTTAACCAATCTTTTATCTAACTCAACAGCGATAACTTTTTTGACACGCGGCGCTAAAGCAAAAGTCAAGGTCCCAAAGCCGGCGCCGATTTCCAATACCGTGTCTTGGGGGTCTAAATTTGCCGCACTGACAATTTTTGCCAAAGTTTTTTCATCAACCAAAAAATTCTGGCCAGACTTGCGCGATGGCCAGAAATGATATTTTTTGCACAGAGATTTGATTTTTATAACTGAAGTAAGACCCATTGAAAAAAATTTTATCAGCTAATTATTTTCTAAAAATGTTATGTTCAAGCGATGGTCTTAAAAAAGTATACAGTAAAGTTAATAGCCCGGCTATAATAAAAATAATAATCCAGGAAGCGGCAAAAATTTGTAAAATTAGAAAGAGTAAAAGCGCCGTGAAAAATTTGCCGATAGCTAAAGATTGTTCAAAAAATACTGCATATTCCAATGGCCCCATTTTTTTTGCGTTCTCATAAGTCTGGGAAATCAGGGGGACAAAAAGCATTTCCTTTGAAAAACGGGAAAGCGTGTCAATACTAAAAATCTGCCAGGCATTTTTCATAAAACCGCGAATCAGCCAGGAAACAGAATAGAGTATGCTGCCTAAATTTAATACGCGTACTTTTTTATAGGTATCCGACATTTTGCCTAAATAAAGCGCTAAAATGGCAGTGGCCAAGGTCGCTAAAGCGATTAAGGAACCGATTTCCAAATAATCTTTTATGGCGATGTAAATAAAAATAGGCCAGAGTGTTAATACTATTAATTCTTCGCCAAAACCTAAGTAAGCTAAAAAATTACGGCGGTGGTCTTTGTCCACCATTTTTTTGAAAACCTCCCTGTAATTAAAACTGGACGTGTTATGTATCTCCTTAATCCTAAAGAGCGGTATCACTGAAAGTAAAAATAGAAAAGAAACCATGAGAAATAAGATGCCGAAGCTGGTCTTTTCTAGAATAAATCCACCGGCTATCGGGCCAATTATATACATTATTATACTAATAATTTCTTTGCCGCTCACTTCTCTGCCAGTCTGCTTATCCTGACAAAAAGTAGCAAAATCAGCGTGATAGGCCGGCCAGTAAAGACTTTTTTGGACAGCAAAGAAAAGGGGAGCAATAAAAAAGAAAAAACTAAATTTAGAAATAGCGAACAATGAAATATAATAAGCAATCAGAAAAAATTGGCTGTAAAAAATTGAATGTTCATAGCCAATCTTACCGATGATGCGGCCGGCTAAGGGTAGGAAAAGTACGTATAAAAAATAAACCATCATGTAAAAAAACATGATGTACGACAATGAATAGCCGAGCACATACAAAAAAATCGGCTCAAACAGAACAACAGCCGCTACGGCAAGGTCCATCATCCCCACTGACCAATACAATTCAACAAGCCCGCGCGAGGGGTGCTTGGAAAAATAATGAGGGACGTTGGCGAGAAATCTTTTAAACATCTAGGTTTTTATTTTAATCGGTCCTTGTCTTAATATTTGAACCTTGTCGTCAACAATCTGAATCACTGTTGACACTGGTATACCCGGTAACTCGCCAGCATCAAGAATCAAATCTGGCTGGCAGATCTCCTCCCGAAACTGTCTTTCTACAGCCTCAGCTGAATAATTATTTGGCTGACCGGTAATATTAGCACTTGTTGAAGTTAAAGGTTTGCCAAAAAGATTAATCAAAGCTAAAGCTACTTTATTATCAGGAATTCTTACGCCAATAGTATCTAAGCCTAAAGTCAGAGCAGACGGTACTATACCTTTCTTTTTTAAAATAATAGTGAGTGGTCCGGGCCAATATTTTTTGGCTATTCCTATTTCCTTCTCTGAGACAAGTGTAATTTCTTTAACCATTGTTATATTAGAAACAATCACAGGCAAAGGCTTCTGGATTCTCTTTTTAATAATGAATAATTTGCCGATCGCTTCTTCATTTAAAGCATCGACGGCAAAACCATAGGCTGTGTCAGTCGGAAAAACAACTATCCCGCCCCTTTTGATAATTTCGACGGCCTCTTTAATTTTTTTTTGTTCAGGTTTTTTTGGATTAATTTTTTCTATTTGCATAAATTATCCTTTTATAAATTCTTTTATTGTTTTTTTATTAAAGTCCCAACCAGTTTTAGAGGGAATAATTTTCGATTCACTTTCATTAATTTTCTCAAGTTCTCTCACCTCTTCTTTTAAATTTAAATCGAGGCATTGAATAACCACTCTGGTTACTAAATTGAAACACTCTTCTTGCAATTCCTTGGTTTTGAAACCACAATACATATTACAATGAATTAGTTCATGAGTTAAATCAACAAGCATAAACCCTGGATTTTCATTAACTGACAGAGTTAATGGATGGGAAATAGAGGACGGGCTGTCAGCCAAGTAAATTGGTATGAATACATCGGCGTACTCATTCCAGCCAAAACCAGTAAATCGTGGAATTAATTCTAAAATTTTTTTTATATTACTTTCGTAAATTTCCTCAAAGGCTCCTCCCCTGTCAATAATTTGCTGCCAGACTGCTTCAAAATATTTATGACCCCGATAAAGTATTTTGGCATATTTGTAATTGTAACGAAGCTCTGTTTTGGGAATCATATGACTCACTGTTTAACCACCACTAATCTTTTAGCACGTCGCTTATCGCATGTCGCGTGTCGAAAATCATCGGATGCGACGAGCAATAAGCAACAGGCGACGTGCACGAATAATAGGAGATTGGTGTTGATTAGTGATTATAAATTAGTGGTAAAGATACCTTACAGACTAAGTAACAAAATTAATTAACTTATTTTTGACAAAGATAACTTTTTTAGGCTTACCTTTGACATATTTTTTTACTTTCTGAGAAGATAGGGCTTTCTCAAGCGCTTCCTTTTCTGAAATATCAGCTACTACCTTTATTATATCACGAAACTTTCCATTAACCTGGATGATTAAATCTGCTTCTGTTTCCTGAATCATTTTTAGCTCGTATTTTGGCCATTTTTCCAGGGCAATACTCTTTTTATGGCCAAGTTTTTCCCATAATTCTTCAGCAAAGTGAGGAGCCAATGGAGAAAGAAGGATTAAAAATATTTCAAAAAGTTCTTTCGGCACAAAAGAATTGGCTGCCATGGCGTTAACAGCTTCCATCAACGAGCTGACCGCTGTGTTAAAATTAAATGTCTCAATATCTTCCGTCACTTTTTTAATCAGTTTATGTTGCAGTCGCTTTAGTTCGTCAAAAACAGGCACTTCTTGAAGCTTTTCCTGTAATGACCAGACTTTATTTAAAAATCGATAAACCCCGCGAATGCCCTGGGTGGACCACGGCTTCACTGCTTCAAATGGCCCCATAAACATTTCGTACAAGCGCATGCTGTCCGCGCCATACTCCTTGATCACATCATCAGGATTAATCACATTGCCTCTGGACTTAGACATCTTCTGATTATCCTCGCCTAAAACTATGCCTTGATTTTTCAGTTTATAAAAAGGCTCTGGTGTAGACACGACCCCTATATCATACAAAAACATATGCCAAAAACGCGCATAGAGTAAGTGTAAAACTGCGTGTTCTGCCCCACCAACGTATAAATCGACACCTTTTTTACTCATCCAATACTTTTCTTCTTCCTTGCCAACTAACTCTTTTTTGTTTTTCGGATCTAAATATCGCAAATAATACCAGCACGAGCCAGCCCATTGGGGCATAGTATTGGTTTCGCGCTTCGCTGGACCGCCGCATTTCGGGCATTTTATATTAACCCATTCTTCAATATGAGCCAAAGGCGACTCGCCAGTGCCAGTGGGTTTGTAATTTTTAACTTCTGGCAGTTTCACGGGCAAATCTTTTTCAGAGACAGAAATTACACCTAATGGCCACGGTCTTTTATCCACAATCTCATCAAAAATTTCTGAAAAGGTATAGGCATTACCGTGTTTAACTGTAAAGTGGTCACGGCCATGTAGCAGATGAAAATCAGCTTTTAAAACCTCTTGATAATTTTTGGGAACAGAATCAGGGATATAAAAGTCATTATCAGAATAAAAATAAATAATTTTCTTGGTATGCGCGTGTACCTTATCATAAAAAATATCAGGTTGATTAAACCTGTGCTGGTATTTTATCGGGTCATCCGGATGTTTTTTGGCATACGCGTTCCAATCAATATCTCGATAGGTAGAGGCAACTAAAATTAGCTTACCAATTTTTTTATTAAGCTTGGAAATAAAATGAAGCGCCGCTGGTCCACCGAGGGAATGTCCGATGATCACAGAGTTTTCGTTTAGCCTGTCTTCATATTTTTTTAATTCGACCAGCCATTTTTCCAAAACAGGTTTATCTGCTTCAGGCATATCAGGCACAATTACCTCATGTCCAAGTGCTCGCAATTCCTCAGCTAACCACGGGTACCAATTCTGCCGACTGTTGCTTTCTGTGCCGTGGATGACTAAAACTGTTATTTTATCCTTTTTACGACATTTTTCGCAATGCACCACGGGAATCGGCTCGCCCCAGTAGCGCTGTCTGGAAAAAACCCAGTCGCGCTGTTTATAATTAACTGCTTGGCGGCCGAGTTTGTTTTTTTCTAACCAATTGGTTATTTCTTTCTTGAATTCATTGGTAGTCAATCCGTTAAATTTACCAGAATTAATAGCTACGCCTGAGCCGGTATTTACTGCTACAACTTCCGACAAAATTTCCGGAAACTCCGTCATATTAGCTGTTTTTTTGTTGAAATGCTTTTTGCCAGTGAATAATCTCAAAGTTACCTGAGCATCTTTTGTATACAAATCTTTTACCCGAAACTGGATGTATGGATCATCATTTGATAAATAAATTACTAACGAACTTACTAATGATTTAATTTTTGACCAATTAACTGGCCTTTCAGCAAATTTCTTTATCAGCTTTGCTTGTTCAGGCTGATGAGTTTCCTCAACCTTTTTCCAATCCATCTTCGGATGAATAGGCGCCACAAAAATTAGCTTGCCTATTTTCTTTCCAGTCTCTTGAATAAATTGAAGCGCCGCCAGGCAACCAAGACTGTGACCGATAATAATTGATTTTTCATTTATCCTATCTTTATATTTATTCAGAGCCTTAAGCCATTCTTCTGAATCTGGTTTTTCTGAATTTGGCAGATCAGGTACTAATACGTTATAGTCAAGTTTTTCCAATTCTTTTTTCAGCCATGGGTACCAGTTCTTTCCACTATGTCCACCTGTGCCGTGCAAAATCAAGACTGTTCTTTTTATTTCGTGTCTGATAACTTCAACTATTGGCAATTTATACTTCTTGGCAAACTCCCAATCCCGCTCATCATGCGCTGGCACGGCCATGATGGCACCAGTGCCGTAGGAAATCAAAACATAGTCTGCCACCCAGATAGGAATCTTTTTATTATTCACTGGATTAATCGCATAGGCACCAGTAAAAACACCGGTTTTTTCTTTGGCTAGTTCGGTGCGCTCCAGGTCCGATTTACGCGCTGCTTCTTTTTGGTATTTCTCCACGGCTCGCTTTTGTTCCTTCGTCGTTATCTTATCAACCAATGCGTGCTCGGGCGCTAAAACAATGTAAGTCGCCCCAAACAAAGTGTCTGGTCGTGTGGTAAAAACTTCTAGATAATCACTGGAGTCAGCCACAGGAAACTTAACGCTCGCACCTTCAGAACGACCAATCCAATTTCTCTGCAGCAACTTGATGGACTCAGGCCAATCAAGGCTGTCTAAACCTTTAAGTAAACGCTCCGCGTATTTAGTAATCTTTAATAGCCATTGGCGGACATTTTTCTTGGTCACGACAGAATCACAGCGCTCGCAAGCGCCTCCCACCACTTCTTCGTTGGCTAAGCCAGTCTTGCAGGACGGGCACCAATTAATCGGGACAACTGACTCATACGCCAAGCCTTTTTTAAACATCTGCAGAAAAACCCATTGCGTCCATTTGTAATAATCTGGGTCAGTGGTGTTTATTTCCCGCGACCAATCGTACGAGAATCCTAAAGATTTAATCTGGCGCTTGAAATTTTTAATGTTTTTTTCCGTGGAGAATTTGGGATGCACGCCTGTTTTAATGGCATAGTTTTCCGCTGGTAAACCAAACGCGTCCCAGCCCATCGGGTGCAGAACATTAAAACCCTTCAGGCGTAAATAGCGCGCTACAATATCAGATGCCGTGTAACCTTCTGGGTGGCCGACGTGCAAGCCTTCGGCTGAAGGATAGGGAAACATATCCAAAACATAAAACTTGGGGGTTTTACTTTCTTTTACCTCCCAAATTTTCTCCTTATCCCAAAACGCTTGCCATTTTTTTTCAATTTTTTCGTGGTTATATTTTTCCATTTTACTACTAATTACGAATATTTACGAATATACGAATTGTTTATTTTGTTCCACTACCACGAATTTATTGTCACGAATTTACACCAATCTCCTTCAGGGCTAGCGAATTACGAAATTCGTGTTGATCAGTGACAATGAATTAGTGGTGGTTGCTCCTTATAGATTTATTCGTACATTCGTAGTGATTCGTAAATTCGTAGAATTAAGCTTATCTTACCATTTTTTATGTCTTCTTACAAACCAATAAAGAAGAAATTTTGCTAATCTTAAATAAAAAAATTTTAACTAGATTTTAAAAATTGACTGAGGTTAGCAAAGAAATAAAATATATTGGTAATAAATTCATTGACAGTAAAATAGGCACGTGTTATCTTTCCTACTGATTATTTAATTTAGGCTTTTGGCTTTATATTACTTTTTTGTAATAAGAATGGCTTAATTGCCTAAAATGAAAGGGATTTTAATATTAGTCTTCAAGCAAAAAAATTTGTAGTCAAGATTCTCTTATTATTTTTTAATTCCCTGCGCTTTGTTGCGAAGATTTTATATTTTTTACTTATGATTTTGATTGTCACTCCCTTAAGTTACATCGGGGAATTTATATTTAAATATCTACTAGTTAATTTATATAAACTGTATCGATCATTAAAAACGTGGTTAATTAAATTCTTTTCGCCAGCGAAGAATAAATTCTTTTTTCTTTTTTCGACTCGCGCTCTCACTCATATTTTACTTATTGTTATCGCTGTTCTCGTCACCACTAACAGCTTTAGTGCTAAGGAAAGCCGCGCTGAAGAATTCGGACAAGACAGTCTTATTGCCTCACTACTGCAAACAGACCAACAGGGGGAAATAGTCGAAACATCAGACATTCAAACAACTAAAGAAACAAGCTATTTTAATAAAGCTGGCGTTGTTACCACTAGTCAGTCAGTTCAGCCAATTGAAAATACTGAAGAGGGTAATGAAATGTCAATAACAACAGAAAGTGGCGGCGCTTTAATAAAGCCTAATATTACCATAACGACAAAAGGCTCTCCTAGGGATAAAGTGGAATATTATATTGTTGAGGGAGGCGATACAATCAGTACAATTGCCGAAAAATTCAATGTCTCCACTAATACTATATTATGGGAAAACAAATTGGGACCACGTGATTTTATCAAGCCGGGTGATAAACTTACAATTCTGCCTTCTTCCGGTGTTTCCCACCAAGTCAAAAAGGGAGATACGCTCGAAAAGATTGCACAAAAATACGGTATAGATGGTGAAACGATATTAGAATATAATAAACTTGCTGATGCTGATGCTATTAGTATTGATGATATATTGATTATCCCTGGCGGTGAAATGCCTGAACCATCATTACCAACACAGCAGAAAACTTCCACTCGATACGGTTTATTTAACATACCCCCTCCCGCTCGTGTGCCCGCTGGCGCCAGACTACTGTGGCCAACTGCTTCCAAAAAAATAAATCAATATTTCCGATGGGGACATGCTGGTATTGATATTGATGGCGATTATTCTTCCCCAGTTTACGCCGCTGAATCAGGTAGAATTGTCACATCTGGTGGCCAGGGCCGTGGCTATGGCAATCATATAGCAATAGATCATGGTGATGGCAAAAGAACTTTGTATGCCCATCTTTCAAAAATGTTTGTTCGGGTAGGTGATTCTGTGAAAAAGGGCCAGACGATTGGTATGATTGGTTGCACTGGCTGGTGTACAGGCCCACACCTACATTTTGAAGTTTTTATTAACGGTAAAAAGGTTAATCCTCTCAGTTATTTATAGAATCATATTTTAAAATAAAAAATCAGGGTTCTATCCCCTGATTTTTTATATTTATATTTTTAGAAATTCTTTTGTCGCTTTTCTAATATACCTTTAATTTTTGAAATAATTTCATCAATTGTAAAATTTGATTTAATAAGATAATCATCAGCGCCCAAGGCACGGCCCTTCTCAATATCCGATTCTTGACCAAGATTGGAAAGTAAAATAATAGGCGTAGTCGCTATCTCCATTACCATTTCCTGCCTTACTTTTTTCAGAATGTCAAACCCGCTCACTCCCGGCAGTATTATATCGAGTAAAATTACATTGGGCCTGTAGCTTGTTATTTTCTCCAAGCCCTCAAGCCCATCAATTGCCACGGCCACTTCAAACCCTTCGCGTCTTAATTTATCTTGCAAAAGATCACGTAAAAACTGATCGTCTTCAACAACTAATACTCGGGTGGTTACAGAGTTGTCCAAACTAGTTTCTGGTAATTTTTTTACCTGTTTCTCATCCTTACTTAATAATCTCTTCATCTTTTCAACCACTTCTTCCGGCGTAAATTGAACTTTAATTATATAATCTTTTGCTCCCAAACTTATAGCCTTATCAAGCTCTACTGGTTGTCCTGAATTTGAAATAATAATAACAGCCGGTATCGATTGTCCTAATTTTTCTTTTAGGCGTGCCAGCACCTCATAGCCATCCAGTTTAGGAAGAACAATATCTAGCAAAATTATATCTGGATTTATCTCAAGTGCCTTTTGCAATCCCTCTTCACCGTCGCGCGCCTTATAAGTCTCATATTTTTCTTTTTCTAATTTTTTCGCTAATACATCGAGTAATATTTCTTCATCCTCAATGATAAGAACTTTTGTTGGAACATTGTTCATATTTTTTAAATTAATCTTTTAAATTTATACTTCTTTTGTAATAAACTCCAAAAAAGATAGTGAGAAGAGCGGCAAAGGAAAATAGATCGGAAATAAAAGCCTTTAATTGGGTGTCAGCGGAATAATACGTATAGGCTGCCACCATTAATAATATTAAGCCCGTGGCAATAAGTAAAGAGCGTATTCTAACAAATCTTGACTGACTTTTCACTCCTTGGAAATAAAAAAATATAGAACAAGGAATTAGAACGAGGGCGAAAAGTATGGTAAATACTATACCAACAGTAGGATTTATATTCCAATTAGTAATACCTGTTGAGCTATCATAAACAGGATAATTTAAATTAATTACGCTCAGGGTAATGGCTCCAAGTGCCAGTGCTAAAAATATCCAGAAAAGTACCCGACGTAGATTTGGCTTAATAAAATACACGGTGATCGTCAGGAAATAGGCAGCGGCTAAAAATAAAAATACATGAGCCAAAATAAAGCCAGCGCCCATCAGAAAAGAATCTCTTGGCCAAAATAAGCGTGGTAAAGAGAAGAAAAGATAAGCGAGCACCATTGCCGTGTAACCCTTATAGAAAAATTCAATCACTTTATCCTGATCTTCCTTTTGATAGGAACGATAAAGTCTTAGCGCACAGAAAAAACAAATTATACTGTTCCCAAAATCAATCAGTGGTGTTATTGGAAAATGAAAATTCATATTTTTTGTATAAATTCCTCAAACTTTTTACTGCCTACTAATTTATCTCCTTGTAACTCGAGAGGTAAGGCAAAATAAAAGGTAGTTCCTATTCCTTCTTGACTTTCAAACCACACTCTTCCAGTATGAGCCTTAATTATATTTTTCACAATAAATAATCCCAAGCCAGAACCTTCCGTCTGCATTCTAATAACATTGTCAGCTCTGAAGAACTTACTAAATATTTTATCTCTCTGTGACGTTGGTATGCCGACCCCATCATCTTTTATACTAAAAATAATTTCCTGACCTTCCTGTTTGAGATTAATTTCAACACGTCCGTGAGATGGAGTATATTTCAAAGCATTGTCAATCAGATTTTGCACGACCAAATGAATTTTCTGTGGATCCATACTAACTTTTGGCAAAGGTGCTTGAGATTGTTCGTACTTTAATCTTATGTGCTTTGCCTGAATATCTGATTTCATTTCCTCGATAACTTTTTTGATCTCTTCTTCTAATGACGTTCTTATCATCCTGTATTGGAAGCGGCCCTCCTCGATACGAGAAACGTTAAGTAAATCGTTAATCAGGGCAATCATTCTTTCATTACTTTGATAACCCTTGGCTAGTAAATCTTTTTGTTCTTGGTTCAAGGGACCAAGATCACCGTCAATTATCATCTTTAAAATCCACTTAATAGCCGAGAGAGGCGTGCGCATCTGGTGAGAAGCGACTGAAATAAATTCTGTTTTCATCTGATCCAATTCTTTCAATCTTCTGTTGTTCTCGGACATTGATCTATTTGTTTTGATTAGCTCTTCATTCAATTTAAAAAATTTCTCTTCTACTGCCTTCAAACTATGAACAACATAACCACTGCGGTAAGCACTGATGCCCATAAAAATAACTATTGTTAAAGAAACTAGGAGGATAAATTTTAGATTTTGATAAAGTCCGTAAGGTACAATATTACTTGAATAATGAGGCATAATTCCTCTTTGCTCAAGGAAAATCATAGCAATAAAAATACTGGCACCAAAAATCAAATTAAGGGGACCGGCTAAACGGCTAAAATGCACATTTGTTCCAACAATTTGTAGTAAATAAAGTACCAGCAAAATACTTTCAATACCACCCGTAAAATGAACAATTAGAGTAATGATCACCATGTCTAAAAAGATACCGGAATAAGGCCACCAGCGTGGATATTTTATATCTGTATAAAAAAAACTAGAGATAAGATTGTAAATAAAGGCAATGGTGACAGCAACAAGGATACCGGGAATGTAGTAATCAAAACCAACCATATATCCAAGCAATGTGATAGCCACTATTATTACGATTATTATATACCTCACCACCACTGACCAATTCATTCTTCTTAATTGTTCCTTCTCTTCAAAAGAGAAAATTCTATCTGCTAATTTGTTGTTATTATTCATGGCTACAAATAAAAATAATAATCACTAATTATATTTTAGCACATTTTCAGCAAGAAATCAAGTTTAATAGTCACTGGCTTTAGCCCGATACTGCAAAGCTTCAGCAATATGTAATGATTCAATTTTTTCTTCACCGGCCAAGTCGGCAATTGTACGCGATAGCTTTAAGATGCGATGATAAGATCTCGCTGAAAGATGTAAATGATCAACGGCGTTTTTTAGTAATTCAGAACTTTTATGATCTATTTGACAATATTTTTTTATCAAAGGCATACCCATTTCCGCATTGGTAAAAATATTATATCTTGCCAAGCGCAACTTCTGAATTTGACGCGCTTGATTCACTCTTTTTCTAATCGCTAGCGAAGACTCAGCTATTTTTTCAGAAACTAGCTTATCATATTTGACGCGCGGCACTTCAATATGCAAATCAATTCGGTCAAGCAATGGACCGGAAATTCTTTTTTTATATCTAATAATCTGTGCCGGCGTACAGGTGCAAGTCCTGACAGGATCATTTAAATAGCCGCACGGACAGGGGTTAGAAGCGGCTATTAAAATAAACTTAGCTGGAAATTGAAGCGTCCCTGAGGCGCGCGAAACAGTAATTAAGCCATCTTCTAATGGCTGTCTTAAACTCTCCAAAACATTCCTTTGGAACTCTGGAAACTCATCTAAAAATAAAACCCCGCGATGCGCCAAAGATATTTCACCCGGTTTTGGCCAGGAGCCGCCGCCGACCAAAGCCACAGCTGATGAGGTGTGGTGAGGACTACGAAATGGCCTCGCGCTTACCAAAGGTTTATCTGAAGACAACAATCCGACGACTGAATAAATCTTCGTTACTTCCAATGACTCCTCAAGCGATAACTCGGGCAGAATCGTCGGCATCGTTCTGGCTAACAATGTTTTACCAGCGCCGGGCGGACCAGTCATCGCCACGTTGTGACCGCCAGCCGCGGCAATTTCCAAAGCTCTTTTGACATGCTCCTGACCTTTAACATAAACCATATCATAGGAAATATCTTCCTCTTGAAAAAAATTAACTGGCTGTTTCTCGTAAGACTTTATCTTTAAACGACCAGCCAAATGTCTAATGAGTTGTTTTAAATTATCCACAGGAAAAATATCAATACCATCTATCAAACTCGCCTCTCCGGCATTCATCGATGGCAAATACAAACTCCTGAAACCCTTTTCTTTGGCCATCATCGCGATAGATAAAGTGCCGTTGATGCGTCTCAACTGGCCATCTAAAGCTAGCTCACCGACAAAGAGCTGATCTTTGGTTATTCTGCCTTCCTTAATCCGGCGCTTCGCAATCAAGACAGCCAGTGCAATGGGTAAATCATAAGCCGGACCCTCTTTTTTCAGATCAGCCGGCGCCAGATTAATGGTGACCACGCTGCGCGGAAATTCTACGCCGCTATTCTTAATAGCTGACTTAACTCTTTCTTTAGCCTCTGTAACAGCCTCGTCTGGCAGGCCGACAATGAAAACCCGGTGCAAGCCGCCAGAAATATCAGCTTCCACCTCCACGACCTGCGAATCTAAGCCGATAATGGCCGCTGAATAAACTCTGGTTGACATATATTTTAAAGTTAATAATTAGCTTATCTGATCGATTTTGATAATTGAGTGGCTATTCAAATAATAATTTCTGGCTGACGAATATTTGTAATCAACTTGATCTTGAGTAATTCCTGCTTTAACTGGGTTATAATGGATATAATCTAATTTAATAATTAATTCTTTATCACTTTCTATAACCTCATCATAGAAGCGTGCCTGCCAAATCCGACCAAACCGTAGGTCGGGGCCTGGCCCCGACCTACCTTGGATGTGGGAATGAATGTCCTTGGCCGTATGATATTTTATATTCCGCATAATATCTGAAATTGTATATGGAGCTCGAGGTATAAAAATACCGTGAAAATGATCAGGCATAATTACATAGCCAATAAATAAAAATTTCATTTTGGCTCGATAATAATCTATGTTTTCTATTAGAATATTTGCCAAATGGATATCATAAAAAATCGGTCTTCTATCCACAGTATTCGTAGTAATAAAATAGGGCGATTCATCCAAATAATAACGCTTATAATTAGCCATAATAAAAACGCCTTCCCTGTTAGTGAATGGGGAAGGTTTTAATGTAAATTTATCTTATATTACTGTTAGATTTTTGTCAATTAGATTTCGGTTAACATCAGCTAAAACCTAACCAAGACAATAATTATTGACAAAAAAATCCTAAACTGCTAAGATATGATATTATTTTAAAAGTACTTTAAAAAATATAAAAAGGAGATAAAGATGTCAGCATCTCAAAAAAATGAAATACTTGGGGTGCTGGCGATGAATTTCAGCACAGCACCTCGGCATTTTGGCCTGCATCCTTCTTGGTTACGTTCATTCCTTGCAAAAAAAGTCAGTGCTGCCAAAGGTAAAGTAAAGACGGTATCTATAAAAAAATATTATGACGCCCGTCACCCAATAGTTTATGCCATTCCTAATCGGAAATTTCTCTATGTCGTCGATGAACAAGAAGACGATATCGGACCAAAACATTATCTTTGGTTTAGCTCCACACTGTTCTATATTGATAAAGAAATAGAAGGATCAGTCTTCTGGGCACTCAAAAACCGCTTTTTCTGGCGTTTGGCTAATATTAGTCAGCTCGGCTATCTCGTGAATCCGTATGACCCGCATCATGAAAAGATTTATTATATTGCTCCTCCATTTATTCATAAGCGTCTAGATCATTCTCTATTAGCCGCGTTAATGACAGAGGTAATTCTAGCCAGAAATGGTTTTTCTTCGGAAGAGCGGGCGCCAATTGTCCTGACTGTTGCCTGCCATGATATTGCCACGCCAGCCGGTGGTGAACCGATAAAACGGATTAATCTAAGTGAATTTGATGAGGAAAAAAATTTTGCTTCCGTCTTAATGCGTTCAGGCCTTGCAGAAAAATGGGCAGAATTATTCAATTTCAACCTGGAAAAAGCATCGGCTTGGGTAAAAAACAGAGGCGTCATGGGATTTCTTCTTGATGTGTTTGACAAGCTATCTTATGTATCGCTTGATTGTTATCACCTCGGCTGTATGTTTAACGGCAAGGTTCGCGAATATTGTCTTGATAATCCACTCTTTATCGATGTTTGGGAGGACATCAAATTCACACCTGACAAAAAGCGTTTCGCCTTTGTTAATCAGGAAAGACTTTTCACTTTCTTGTTGGCACGAGGTTATGAGCATCAGGAACTCTTACTAAATCCAGAGGCTAGGCGCCTGGACTTCTATCTGACCAAGTTGGTTAAACCGCTTTATGAGCGCGGGTTAATCACAAAGGAACAACTATTGACCTGGGGTAATGTGGAGCTTGAAACAGAGCTTGGTAAATACTATGAGGATAAAGAAATCAAAAAAAGATTTTTCACACCCGATGACTACGACTGGAAAGTATTCAAATCAGAGGATGAGCAAAGAAATTTCTGCCAAATGATTGGTCGGAACAAAATAGAGCACACTGAATATATTCGAGGATTCAACCCATGCCTGGATTGGCCTGTTTTTACCGATAAAAAACAAACAAAAATAGTTCCGTTAAGAAAATGTTTGTCAAAAGAAAAAATCAAGCTACTGACTAATATCGTTAAGTCAGTCAGAGGTTATTACGTCTATTACAAAAAATGACTCCCGTGTTTTTAGAATGGGAGTCTTTTTATTTTACCAAATAAAATAGCCCCGTGCATTCCACACAGGGCTAGACGAAGTAAAAAACTTTTCTATAAGGTTCCGGGGTCTTTCCAATGCTCTTCAGTGACATAAATCACTGACAAGGGCAGCTCAAAGCCTTCACGTTTAAAGATAACAAGGAACGGCTCCTTGATGATATAATCCGGCTTAAAATCACCGCATCTTTTAAGTCCTGTAATTGCAACGTCGCTACGTAGGTGCGCTCCTTTCTCATTCATTTTTAACTTAGTCTGTTGCAGTGCCTTGATGATCTTGCAAGGATTACCATCATCAGCGTAAGTACTTAAATCAACCAACCATGAGATATCAACATCTTCCTTGAAATCAACCTTTGGAAAGACAACGGCTCCATAATTCCTTATAGTTCTTTTATTCTGAATAAGCTTTTGTGCTTTTTTAACCAGTTCAAATCCTTCTGGTGGCTTGTTAATTATGGTTAAATAGACAAAATCCTTTTCAGACTTAGTGTACAGCTTAATAATTGGATTCGCATGACCTGGCGCAGTAAAAAATTCTACACCTGGACCATCAATCCGAGCTCCCGGGTATTTATTATTGTCGTCTGTGACAACCTCAGTTTCTTTTCCCTCCCTTAGCCACTTGACCAAAAGATCTAATATTGCGGCCATACCGAAATAGGGCGGGCCAAACGGGTCAAATCGAAGAGCCGAATTATTCTCTTGTAGGAAAGCGTTAAGCTTTTCCGAATCCCAAGAGGCTTTTGTCTTCATTATATCCCTAATAAGATCAATCTTAATCTTGGAAGGGAATATAATAATCCGGGATGAAAATATTCTGCAGATCATTGCCGGGAGTCCAAATTCGATTAGGGCCCAAAAGCTCATTAGCAGCCTGAATAGCCGCGATGATCGGAGCAAGAGTCACTGACCTACTCATTTACACACTCCTTTCTTTCTAAAGGGTTACATTTTTACGTTGAATCTAAATTATCATCAATCGGAAATTTCTCGTTGAATTTCTTGTTGACCACCATAAAATAGGATGAACTATCATCATCGCCTTTCTCTCTTCTGTGTCGGTATAACGCAGCAATATGTTTGGCAAAATGCAGGGTATTGTCTTCGGCCCAGTTTATGCTATGAGGATATTTATCCGCAGGAAACTTCATAACAAGAATACCTAAGGATAAATCATAAGTCGACCCCTTCAACTTTATTTTCAAAGAGTCATCAATGGCCAGCTTTTTTAAAACATATCTTTCCAAATCCTCTTCCCGTGGAAGTATCATCTTGAAAAAGAATCCTCCCACTGGATAACGCATGCTAGCCGCCGGGCCAAGAAAAGGAACTTTTGATTTAACAAATAGTTCCTCCAAGGAATCACTCATCGCTTCCCTAATTATTGCTGAATGAAATCCTGATTTTTTAGATATATTCTCTGCTCCCTCATCAAAATCAAGATTCTCTAAAAACCCAATAATTACATTCATTAGCTCCTTCCTCCTTTTTATTTGTAAAAAAACGAGCTTTTTATACGAATAGTCCATATTAGCGTATAAATTTATCTATGTCAAGGGTTATAAAAAAAACTCCCCGTATTATACGAGGAGTGAACAGTGATCATTAGATCAATTCAGCGACTTCAAAAGGCAGGTAACGTTCAACCGCTCCAAAAACTTGTCTATTTCTACCAGTTACCACCAAACAAAAATTATCACTATATCGCTTTTTAAAATCATCGTTGCTTATAATCACAAAATTAAACTTTCTTGCCTTCCAAGACTTCTTCGGATCAAGGGCTAATTCAACATTTTTTACAGTTATTGAATTTTCGTCTTCCTCGGCTTTTTCCATCTGCTTAGGAGTAAATATCTTAGTAAAGAAGAATTCAGTCGCTAAATTAGCCGGTAGAACAACTGGTCCAATTTCCTTTTTTTTACCTTGATCAAAACAATCACGAAGTATCTTTTTAAGACTATTTTCAATAAGGATTACTCTTACACTTACGATAGTTGCTGGATACGGAGTTTTTTCTAATGAATTTACCACTTCATTAAAAAACATTATCGAGCGACAGCTAATTACAAAATCTTTACCAGCAATAG
>Ga0315289_10000857_pt1 | contig 47067 bp, 56 predicted proteins | sample YL17G11_40_MG_FD_203452 | JGI IMG/M metagenome (GOLD analysis project Ga0315289, IMG submission 203452) | Sediment microbial communities from Yellowstone Lake, YNP, Wyoming, USA - YL17G11_40 | ecosystem: Environmental > Aquatic > Freshwater > Lake > Sediment | place: USA: Wyoming | collected... | reverse complement strand
CAAGGTTCCACAGGTGTTCAAGGGATAGGTACTCAGGGAACAACTGGTGTTGCTGGTGTTGGAACACAGGGAACAACTGGTGTCGGTGGGTTGCAAGGAACAACTGGTGCCGGTACACAGGGAACTACCGGTGTTCAAGGTATCCAAGGTTCCACAGGTGTTCAAGGGATAGGTACTCAGGGAACAACTGGTGTTGCTGGTGTTGGAACACAGGGAACAACCGGTGTCGGTGGGTTGCAAGGAACAACTGGTGCCGGTACACAGGGAACTACCGGTGTTCAAGGTATCCAAGGTTCCACAGGTGTTCAAGGGATAGGTACCCGAGGTGCAACTGGACCTACTGGACCTACTGGTGAAACAGGGCTGATGGTTAATTGGGCATATGGCATGGACAGACCTTCTTCGGCTACTATAGGGCAAATGTTTTTTGATATGAGCTGGACCAAACCAATTTGGTTTGATGGGTCTATTTGGTTATATGCTAATGGTGAGCCCGCTATGTAGTAGCATTAAAGACCCGTAAGGTGATCGCGTCCGTGTCTATGCTTTATAGGGTTGACCAGGCTAGGGGGCCATGTACCCCCTACCTTGCTGGAGTAGGTGGGGGTGGAAGTAGTCTCAAATACACAGGAAAAATTACGTCTAGTACCGCAGGCTATACTGTTGATTCCATCTCATTTTGCATACCCTATCAATTACAAGATGGCTCATGGATGCTAAAATTCTGGGCTAATATCTCAGGAAATGGGTATGCGGATGCAGTTTCACTTAGGATTCCCGGTACAACAATGTTAGGCACATTTGCTTGTACAGCAAATGATCAAACTTACCCTATCGTCTGTTATGCAACCGATGCCGCCCCTACTATGCAAGTAGCAATTGAAGCTTATGGTACTTTCGGTGAACTCACTTTTATGAGTGTATCCATTTATGGCGAAATCCCATTAACATCAAAACCAAGTTGGGCATCATAAAAATAATATTATTTAAATTGAAACTTTAGCTGAAACTGAAAACTTAGCACTCACGTAGGGTGCTATTGCTGACTCCACTTCTTGTTCGGTTTTTATCTTTACAGGCTCAAGCTGATCTCTCTCATACACCTTTCTAGTTGAAACGCACGTAAAAGTAATATTACCTCGATCATCCCACATAGGATAAACTTTTATAACTTCACCTGTTTCAACAACCTTAGCTTGCATAGGTTCAATAGATAATTCATAATTATCCATATGAACCATTTCGGGCTTCTCTACTCTATAAATCTGTTTTTCTTTTTTATCGTTTTCTTCTTCCTTTTGCTTATATGCAATAGGAACTACTACCGCATAATATTTTCTACTAAATATTTTACGGGTGCTTTTACTAAGCATCCAATAGTCATGGGGGTCTGTATTTGGAATAATGCTTATTGCTCTACCCATTGGTTGGGCATCATAAAAACCGGGTATTATTTTCTTAACTTTGTCTACATCAACACGTTCAATCGGTCTTAATACAAACGCCCCTGAGTTTTGTCTTGGCTGGATTTCTTTTACTATTTTACAAACCCAAATATCTTGATCATTTATAGTGCCGTCATAGTCACGATCTACAATACTAAATTTACCCAACGATCTACTAATACAGTTCATCTTACCATCGGGTGATTTAGATAAATAAAATTTAGCTAAAATGTACACACCCTCGAAAATCGATCTGTTCTTATTCAGCATCAGCAACCCCAGAAGAAAAAAAGTTAGATCGGCAAATTATATGTATTTAACCCCAAGCATTGAATCCTAGCTTCCTTACCAGATGCTAAAGATATTTGTAATTGTAGGTATACTATTGTATTTGATATTTGAATAGTAGTTATCGGAATAGGTACAGATTTCAATAAGAATTCTGATTGGCCCGTAAAACCACCTATTGGTGTTGTAACTAATTCAGTTATCTCACCATCAGAATCAATAAAAAATGGGATCACTAAAGCATTTATATCTGTACTTAGAATTGTTTGCAAAAGAGCATATGGTTGCTCTGAAACCTTATATGGGAATGTTAGCGTAATAGTACCATTGGTAACACCGTTATTCCGTACTTTAATATACAGAATATTTCTCGGTGTTGTGGCACCAATGGGTGTGATCAAATCCCATGTGTTTGTGATGTTAATAGTCCCACCAGACTGATATGTAATATGGTAACCATTACTGTTAATGGGTACTAACCAAGGGGCATTTTCTTTTGTAGGTATCACAGTACCAATTTTAAGTGGTGCTGGCTGAATGAAAAAGGATTGGTCTAGGGGATCACCACCACCGGGGTATCGAATGTACCCAAGAATACAACCACTAACAACACTACTATCTAAAAGACCGGATGCTAGTGTTAGTTCCGCTGCAACACCGCCCGAAATATCAACATCGGTATGCAAGTAATAAATAGTATAATCAGCCGAATTTGATGTGTTACTGATTGACAGAATTTTAGCTTCATTCTCAACTATTATAACGCCTTGATTAGTAACACAGGTTCCGGGGTTAATCCTAACCCTATCACGGGCATCTCGAATAAATTCATTGCCATCCAAAATACCAGCTACGGTAATTGCGTCAGTTAATGATTTTAAACTCTGGGCAACAACAGGGGAACCATAATCTTGTATGCGCTTTTGACTCATTAGCTAACCTCATATACACTGAAACCGGATGCCTTACCAAACAACTGCACTTGAATTTTGCTTATCCTAAAGGATTTAGTTATTGAAAAGAAAGACCCTGTTGTTGATGTTATAACTTCCCACGGTAACCATGTTGGATCAGTATTGTTAGCAAACCTTACCCTTAGTTGAATATTTGTTTGGGGTGGGTCTACATCATGAACCGCTATGCAAATTGAATACAAACTGGCAACAGGGAGTGGAATAGATAAATACCTGCCCCTGTATGTGCTAACATCATATGTACCGGTACTTGGTATAGAGGTATCAATATACGTAGCATGCTTAGACAGAAAACATTCACTAAAAGCGTCAATACCACCAACTAAACCATTTGCGGGGCTAACTGCAAATGCGTTGGCTATCTGCTCATTGATAGTAACAAGACCGTTACCTCTTGCCCCTAAAACATTTGCACTAATAATAAGCCTATTGTCAACACTATCAGCAACAGCAGTATATCCTGAACTAAAAACAGAATCATTTATAGTTAGAACAATATCATCCCTAACTGCCATATTTGAGGGTGGTGCCCCACCGTTTACTGCAAACTCACCAGCAGAACGATTGGGCGCACTACCTACTGCATACAATGTTTTACCGTTTGGTAAAACGATATTGTCTTGAGGATCACCAAGTGATATCGGGAATGTTATTCTCGTATAGTCATTTATAATTAATTTTGTAGTTGCTGCTGTTGCACTTTGTAACCCCGATGCAGTATTTTTAAGCAAGGGGATAGAGAAATCATCGCTGTAACATAGGCTGGGATTATTAAGACCACCAAAGCCAATTATCCCAGCCGCAGCACGATATCTATTCTGTGGTTCGGGGATAACCCTTGATATTTTTCTTTGGTCTTTTAACTCAGCTATAGCTGTCCCGTCCCACATGACAGTAGCTATTTTTGCTAACTTAGCTAATCCGGTTGTTGTTCCAGTTTCAAGTTCAGCCCATAGTTGTATTTTTGAATTTGGGCCATCTGATGTTCTGCTCATAACTTGAATAGAAGACAGTACACGGTACACATTGGTTGTTAGGATGTATTGATTGGGGTTTTCTAACGGTGGTGTACTCTGCCATGTAGTGCCATTAAATGTAATCGTATCGGTTATGGGGTTGTCATCAACATCCCGTCCTGTAAACTGTAGCATAATCTGCATAGCAGGTACTGGATTAGCCCCAGAAAGGCCCACAGATATCTTAGCTGGGCCGAATATACTAGCGGATATGGGTGTTATCATCGTACCAATATCATCCAACAGCATAGTAGTTTGAATAAGCTGTGGTGATCTTAAGATAGTACCATCCCCTGTAACATATAAAGTATATTTCCTTGGAACTGAACCAGACCCATCGAAATCAATAAATTGATTGGTTAAACTCGATAGTGCTAGCCCACCAGTCAACACTAATTCTTTTGTTTGATCTGGTTGAGAGAAAGCTAATGAGTTACTGAGAATCTGGTTTGGGGGTGCAAGTGAATACACTCGGTTATACCAAATAACAGCGGGTTCACTGAATGTTTCCGGTGTCGGAAGTACTACAATTTTGGTGCCTTTTATATGATCCCAAGCAATATCTCGCCCTTTATTTGCTTGTAAATAAAAAGATGTGATATATGTTGGATAGTTAGCTAAGACTATATAATAAGAACCAATACCACCAAAACGAGATTCCGATGTAATTCCACTACCGTCTTGTAAGATTCTACTAGGCTCTATCGTTTCATAGCAAGGGGTACCACATATACCATTAACAACATCATCCCTCGCCAGAATCGCACCTACACTCAATAACTGATCGTATAGGGTCAAATTACCGCTTACAAGATCATTATAGGTTAAGCCGTGTGTGTTTGTTTCCGTAGCCGTACCACCGCCTAGTTTACTTCTATGTTCAACATCAACAGGAGAATACCAAGGCCGAACAAAAGAATAGGAAGTATTGGAATGATCGAACTGAAGTTCTAAACCGCTGGTACCTTGCACAACAGTAACAACTGTTAAAACAACAATATTTTTCCTACGGCTTGGCGGGAATAATACATCATTTTGATAATCAGCTAACAAGACAGATTTGAGTACTGTTGAACTTTGAATTCTACGAGTGTACTGATCTACGTTATACCTAGTTTTTCTTTTCGGTGGTGCATCAATTATTTCATTTTCAATGAAAACAACAACAATATCATTCAGAACAGTTCGAACAAGCGTGAAGTTTTCAACCAAAGAGGGGTTCATAACAATGGCACCGTTAAGGGTTACTGCGGTGCCGACTGTTATGTTCACGGGGTAACTAGTAGCCGTAGGTGTGGCAGAATATACTAATAACGGTCTTGTTGTTTCTTGCTCAATCACATTTCTTGGATTTACTAGATCAATAATCCCATAACGTGGTTGTGCTAAAGCCCTGTCACCAAATACTATGGTAGTTCGATCCAATATTGCTTTTTCAGTCTCATCGCTTTGAAACGTAAGGTCATCTATATTGAGTTTACTGTCATAGTTTAAACCGGGTAAATTCTTAGCCATCTTCTGTCAACCCTTTTCTTAAATTAAATCTCAAGCAAACCGGCTCTCGCCTTCATTAAATTTAAGCGTTCTTCCGGTATTGAAAAACCACCCACCATAGTATACAAATAAAGACCCATTCGTTTAGCTTCATAGATTCCCTGATGTACCATTACATCTCTGTTCGCACCACTCAAGATTCTTTCTAAAGTAGTAAAAGCTAAATCAATATGTGCTTGAGGTAAAATATTTAGTAGACTATCAGGCGCACACAAAATAGCCGCCACATGTGTTGCCGTTGTAATATCTGCTTCAGCTAATAACGTTTTCTTTAAATTAGAACGCAGACCATCCGAAATGTCTGTATCTTTTGTATAGGATTCTAACTTAGTGGCACCAAACAAAATAGACCCAGAATCCAATAACGATCTGTAATCTTCTCTGTCAAATGTTGTGTACTGGCTTTTTTGACAAGCTAAAACATTGAAGATGTCAAAAAGACCAACTATGTTTTTGTTTGCAGTATTCCAGAATGTTTTGGCTGAAACATTAGGAAACATTTGATGGATACTTTCATTATCAACAATAACTAAGGGGCTTATTGCTTTTGATTCAGCTAAGGCTTTTAAATCTGTTAAAAGGCGATATGCGTTAGCTTGAACTTTGCCACCCTCAGTACGTTTCGGTAGGGTTACAATCATCCCAACTTTTTCTGGCTTACCTAATTGGGCTAGATAATATTTAGCAAGCTTGAATAAAGGAATAGCACTCCCACCACCAGAACCACCACCAGCACCAACGGTTATAATAATTCTTTCAATATCTTCACCAAAAGAATGTCTCATCAAATTAAGAACTTCTTCTTGTGAATTTTTTAAAGATTCCCATCCTTTGTTCGGGTCTTTCCCAGCACCGCCTTGTGCTTCTAAAACTTTCTGACAATGTTCAGGGATAGTAAGACCTAAGAAATCTTGGGATGTGGTATTGATCGCACATACCCTTCGGTAGCCTATTTGATAATAGCTATCTGCAAGGCGACTACCCCCCTGCCCTGTTCCTATAATACCAAATTTAATCGCTAAATTTTTAGCATCCGGTTCAGCAACACAAAACGATTCGGTTGACCCACCAACTTCAATATCGGGTAAATCGACAGCACCATCAAATAAATTAGTATTTTCCATGTTTAATCCCTTCCGTTACTATCGTTAATATAATCTAGTTACCGTCATTATCTAAATGATCCATCAGTTTCTGCACTACATCTACTCTCTGATTTCTTACCTGCGAAATAAGTTTAGCATGTTCTTGATGTGTATTCATCAATCGCATAGTGAGCAAACCATAAGTAGCTTCATCAAACTCACCTTTCTCACCTTTCTCACCATCTTCAAGACCTTTAAGTTTATCAATTTCCTCTGTTATTTTTTTCAATCTTTCAGCAGTATCCATTGTTCACTCCTTAACCACTTCAAGATGGTTTTTACCTACTATTTTTGCATCGTCACCATATAGTTTTTTAACTAATTCCGTATCTTTTTGTATTATTGGTCTAGGTGGGAAGTATGTAATAGATGCTTTCTCTTGTAAAGGCTCTCCTGCCTTTAATCTCTTTACAATATCTTCATTAAATTCTTTGCGTTTTCTTCTCTCTTTTTCTTCTCTAGTTTCATTACTTTCTTTTAGCTCTTTTACATTTTCATCAAATACCATTACAATACCTCACAACGAAACTTTTGTTGTTTTCAAATAACGTGGCCTAAATGACACCCTAGCTACGAAAGTTGGGATATATACCTCATCGCTATCAAAATCCGATGCTTCTGGCACAACACGCAAATACTCTGATTTAGCTATGACCCAATATTTGTCTTTAATTCTACAACCTTCTAATGTAATAGCCACATCATCTCTTGGCGTAGGTTCCTTTAAAACAAACTCCCTGCCAAATAATGGGTAACCTCTAATCTCTGCATGAAGTTCTTCCACGATTATAATTGTTGGTATAAATGGTGATTTAGAGTCAAAAAGCATAATTTTTCTAATCTAAGACAAAATGATATTTACTAATGTTACCAAAATCTTCATGTTTAACGGAGTTTTCTTTCAACCAAAAAAAACTATCAGCACTGGTTGCCAAGTACATAGTAGTTCCAATATCCTTATAAACAGTAACCATAGCCCTATAGGGACTAATACTTTTAACTTCAGCGGAGATGTCCATTTTCTTAACTGTTTCGTTTAAAACATCTAATGTCAATTTAAAAGATTTGTTTTTATCTTGCTTTACTTCATCACCAATATAATATTTTTCCATTTCATTTCCCTTAAGCTTAAGAATATCTAGAGTAGTTGACGCTTTTCAATTGACCTTCTTTTGATTTACCCCTAAGAATACTACCATCAAAAAAAATTCTCAACTTTTAAAATCAAATAAAACTAAAGGATTATACTAAATGCAAGAAGTGCTAGACAAAACCATCAACGAATGGAACACAAACTACAGGGTAGGAACAGAAATACGTTACTGGCGAAGTTCGGAGAAACGTGGCCCCGGTCTTATCTCAAAAACACGCAGCGAAGCAACAATCCTTAACGAACATTTTCCTGTTATCTTTATAGAGGGGGTAGTACATGCGATACCCTTAACCCAAGTAGCGATCTCTAATATATTCAGAAAAAGGAAAGTATTGTGAAGCTAGCCGCCAATTACTGCATCTATGAGAATTCTGGGCATTTAGCTGAATCCGTTTTCAGAATTTACCCACTGGTGGATAAAATACTATTTTCCCTAAATTTCAACCCATGGGCAGGTGTTGCTAACCCATCATTGCTAGCAGAATCATATTCAGATATCTTAAAGCTACCAGATCCTGATAATAAATTTGAAATAGTAACCAATTACTGGGAGAATGAAACAGACCAAAGAAATGCAGCTAAAGCATACCTCGAAAAACTTGGATTTGATTGGTATTGGTTAATTGATGATGATGAGATGTATAATAGAGATGAGATAAAATATGCTATCTCGTTCATTAAAAGCGGGCCAAACGATGTCCACACATACCTAATAAAACAAAAAATGTATTGGAAATCTAAAGATTATGTCATATCCGAAATATTAGCGGGTCTTCCTGTTTTCATTCGTTGCAACAACCAAGCATACCATAATATGAACAGAGCAATAATTGTTAACGGGTTTTGGCACACATTCCCTCAAGACAAAATTGTAATGCACCACTTCTCATATGTTAGGAGTGATGAAAAAATAAAAAGAAAAATATCTATGTTTTCGCATAGTAATGAAATAAAACATAATTGGTTTGATACTGTGTGGATGAATTGGACACCAGATATGGAGAACATAAGCCCAACCAACCCGACAAGTTGGAAAAAAGCCGTTCTCGCAAATACATTACCATCCAAACTAGAGAATATCACATCTCTTAAATTAAAATAGTGGGACACCTACCTTTGTCACTATCCCGTATTTTTTAGCTTCAGATGATCTAAAATACCAATCACCGCTTTTTGTTTTCGAAATACTATTTTTAATTTTAGCTGATGTAAGTAAGGTATTCTTACAGATCAAATTGAAATACTCATTAGTAGCGGTTTGCAACTCCTTTAGATTTCTTTCGTATGAACTTGTAGTCATCATGTTTCCATCATTTTCAGCGTACTCATGGTATGGTTCATGTATCATAAAATGACTATAATTCGTTGCGTATCTCTCATCACCAGCTAGATAAATTACAACAGCGCAACTAAACACTTCATTTACTGCATATGTTATTACTTTTCGACACGACGATTTTAAAATCTCATATATTGCATAGCCAGCTTCGACATCCCCGCCCGGTGAATTGATGTACACAACCACATCACTATTTTGATCTTCTTGTTTCTTTATTATAATTTCCTGTAAGACACGATTAACTGTTTCGTTAGTAATAACCTCTGTTATGAATATTTCCATTCATCACTCCCTAAAAATAGGTTTACAAAGATTTAACTAACATTTTGTATTTCCATCTTATATTTCAGTGTCCTTGCCGTAGGTCTAAAGTATTTTTACAGTTCTATGAGTGTTTTTGGTTCTAATGATTTCCGTATGATGTCATTAGATAGGATCATTCTCTCGGTCGCATAAAGACCAACTCTAGGTTCAAAAATATGCAAAATCTGAACTGGTGGATTAGAAGCTACCAACTGCGATGCAGAAAAATTACTAGTCCCAATAAAAGACCCATTTATCAAAATTTGACTCAAGTTAAAAGACATTGCTACATCGTTATGAAAATGACCACAATGAATGAAATGAACCTGCTGCTGAAACATTTGATTATATCGTATTAAACCCTTCTCTAATCCATTAACCGTTGGTCTATTAGACCAAAGCTTTGACATACCCTGATCACCATGAAGAAGAAGATGATTCCAGCCATAGATTTGAACAAAATAAAACCATACTTCATTCTGATAGTATGTATAGTTGTTAAGCTGTTTTACTTTCTCTAATTGCCCCTGAAGCATTCTTTGGTATACTTTGTCCATTGAACAATTATAAGGCAGTTCGCCCTTACCACCAATACGACCGTGATTGCCAAATACCTCAAATATATCAAAATGAATATCGTGATGGGTCATGAAAATTTCTATAAATGCCGCTGCTGTGTCATTTGCCCCGTTAATAGCCTGATCCACCACATTTGAATCAATACTCCATACTTGTGATTTAAAGATGTTCTGCCCCTCAAGCATATCACCGAGACAAGCTATAACAACTCGATCTACGTTGTAGTTTCTTTTATATCTGTCTATCTTATCTATTACTTGTTTTTTCCATATATTTAACTTTTCTTGCCAGATCACCCAATTATGTTGATTAAGACCACCCATTTCTTCTGATTTTATAAGAGTGCCTAGTTGAAGATCTGAGAACTCAAACCACATAGTACAAGTAGGTTTCTCTTTATTCTTATGTATGAATGGTTTCTTTACTATCTTTATATCAACAAGTACAGGATCAGCTTTAGCAATAGCTTCATTAATCATCTCATTTACGATATCTAGTTTATGTGATTGTTGACGAAGATAATCTATTTTCCTCTGCTCCGCTTTAGCTAGTATCTTCTCTTTTTCTTTTAGCCAGTTCTCTTTGATTTCTTTTTCGGGGTCGAATGATGTGATTGTATCTAACACATTATTGTAGCTATTGAATTTTTTTAGTAACTCTGATGATTCTAGTGCATCATTCCAAGACCCAAAATACCCTATCAGTATCTCACTTTTTATTCTGCTTAAACCATCAAACTGCTTGCGGGTATACGGCTTACCAAGAAGCCGATACACATTTTTCAATTCTTGTACCATACACTTTTTGGATATTTGGGTTTTCTTCAATCCATAACCCAAGTATTCAAAAATATTTAACTTCTCATTTTTAAACTTTTTTTCAATGCATGATCGAGTTCTTTTAGGATACTTTTGTTTAAACCTCTTAACAGCATCAACCACATCGTCATTATTGTAGAAACAATATAAACAGTAGTACCACTCATGGTCGCACCATCTCGCCATAACCGATCCCTTCATTCAACAAGGTTTCGTTTACAAAAAATGTTGTGTGTCCTGTTTTCCGTGTATATTTTTCTGATTCTCTATTAACAAGATAACGTAGCAAGTATATTCAAAGTACCTTAATGCAGTATTTATAATGCAAATCAATATTATCTTTTTAGAGAAACTAACAAGAAAGTGAGAGCCATGTTAAAAAATACTTTAAAAAGCAGATTAAAAGAATTGGGTATCCCCGTTATACTAGGTAAATATATCTGCAAAAGTGATATAAAAAAAGTTATTGGTGACAACTATAAAATACCCAAATTACCGAACGAATTAAAGCATGGTAAAACACTGCGGGAAAAAGAATATCTACGAATCATAGAAGAATTAATGGACATGGTAAGTAAAGACCCCATGACAGGATTAGAGCATAAAGAACACTTCCAAAAAACTGAAAAGAGTGAGGGGGTTTTCATTGCTATTGATGGTGATGGGTTAAAAAAGATAAACGACACACACGGTCACGCAGCAGGTCATTCGGCAATACTGGCCATTTCGGATGGTATTAAAGCCGCATTAAGAAGCAAAGATGATGCGACAGTACAAAGAGCCACAAGATCTGGTGGCGATGAATTTATTGTCCACATTGAGAACGTTACCATGTCTGCTGGTGTAAACATCGCTAATAGAATTCTTGAAAATATACGAAAACAGAAAATATCAAAACACTATGTTGGTGACGCAGATACTAAAAAAATATTGGATACCCTTCAACTTTCAGCATCTGTAGGTGTTGGGTATACCGAGAGAGATGCTGATGAAGCCATGTATCAGGCTAAGAAAAAAGGTCGCAATAGAGTAGAATTCCAAAAACTTAAAGCGGCTTAAAATACATAAACAGACTACCAAGGTTACTCTTTAAGTGTGTACACAAACAGTTAAAGGGGGTATGTATGAGTTTATATTTAGAGTCACCCGTAGTGGATGCCGTAGCTAACTCAAATTTTAAGAACTTAGGTGAATTTCCAAGTTTACTTTTCCAAGAAACTCTGGAAGACAATAGAATTATTGGGAAACAAATAAACGAGAATCTTGTTCGTGGTTCGTCTAGGCTAAATGGTGCATTTGATTCTTTAATATTACGTGCTGTTAAAGATGTTGCAGACGCTGATATGGAAGAAGCACAGTCTCTTGTCAAGATCGGTACTGGTGTAGATGTTACAAGCCAAGGATTTTTACTAAGTAATACACTTACGCAATTATCTGAAGCATTAGCAGGATCTCAACAGTTTATAAAAACTGCACAAACAACACCACCTGTGTATGCCCCAGCAAAAAAGTAATTAGATACTTTTAAGGGGTCTAGCAGACCCCTTTTTTTAACCACACATTATTCTGTAACCACAGGCTTCTGGATAGTCGTCATTTTCATACGGGGCTATATCGCCATATGAACTACACCATACAATACCCCTATTACGATAGCCATACACCGTTTTACCACATTTGGGGCATGGTTCCTCTAATATATACCGTTCCATAGTTAAATTCCTTTAGTGGGCTGAGAGGGAATTGAACCCCCGACCTAATGTTTATGAGACATTTGCTCTAACCAATTGAGCTATCAGCCCAAAAATAAAAATACGGGATTGAACCCGTATTTTGTTTAACTTTTCCTGTAGATATTTTCAAGACATATTATTCAGAGAAATCCCAATCACCCACAGTTTTCTTAGATGGGTTTATAATCAATGGGTTATCAGAATATATCATATCACCGGTAACCTGATGAGATGCCGTGATCACATCTTTGATCGTTGTTCTTGTTTCACTAATTTTTTCAAAATCCAATTCAAAATCTGTCATACTATAATCCTTTCAATTATGGAGCCGTATATGTTCGTAACGCTACGGCAGTAATAAGTACACCATCTTGAAACACTTGAACGTAACCACGTTCTACAAAATCTATTAACTGTGCGCCATATGTAGCACGATAATCAGCATTCTTAATAATTGTCTCAAGCATAATATCTTCGAACTCAGTACCTCTCGCATCAACGAAAAGACCGCATTCAAAACCTCTATAACTAGCTGCACCAATGCCACCAGAATTCCTTTTACCTACCACTAAATCATTACGAGCAGCACCCATAACAAGAACGGCACGACTCTTATCCATGCCGTGAAATAAACCGTTTGAAGCAAACATACTTGGTGTTAATTGAACATTGATCATAACTTCCCCCATGATTAGCTAATTTAAATATAACTAAGGTAGTGAAGTTTTGATTGATTTTATGATTGCTTTGTTCCATACTTCACTGAAAGCAATCCCTTTATACTTATGGGTCACACGATGAAACTAATCCCAGTTTTGCAAATAGTAGGTAAAACTACTAAGGAAATAAATTCTTTTTTTGAAAATTGGCATGATCACACAGAACTAAACCGCCTAGAAACAATAAGGGCATTACGTTCATTAGGGCATCTATCAGCTAAATATAAAAACGAAACCAATAACGAATTCAAATGCCCTTTACATGGGTTCAATTTAATTAAACCCTGTAGCCTACAATCATGCCAGTACCACATACCAACTGTAATCAGTAATCCGGTACAAATCCAAATGGCACATAATTGCAAAAATTGCCTTATAAACTGTTTAGATATATCTAAAAATAACAGGCTGTCCGCAAATGAAACTGCAAACTTATTGGGGGTATCCGTATCCGAAGTTAACAATAATAATGCTAGTGCTATCTCCAAAATACGAAAATCTAAAATAAAAGAAAGCCTAGAGAGATTTCAAATTCCTCGATTTGAATACTTATCCGGTCATTGTGTTGCTTGTGAGCAATACATCCAAGATGAAATAGAAATGTGTCTATGCCCCGAACTTATTATTCAGCCAAGCGTACATGGGTGGTGCAGTATTGAATGTAAAGAAAAAAAACCTAAGTGGCAGTTCAATATAGAGAAAGAATTTAGCTGTAACTATCTACATGCTTTAACAGTAGGATTTGTTCTCTACAAAAATATTGAAAGCCTTGGCGGTATTTTTGGTCTTAATAAGGAAATAGTACTAAAACTAAAATCACAAATTTTAAGAAATTTAGATTTTCTATCTAAAAATTTTTCCTTGAGATGAATATGTTCAAACTTTATGTATCACATGATTTGGGATATACCTTTATTAAGTTTAAGGAATCCACTGATCTTGATGATTTGATTATTGATTGTGATAATTTCGATAACGGCTCACTTCGATGGTACATTATTGATAGTAATAGAAAAACAATCCAAATTTGTAAAATATACAAAATATTTTTAGCGGAAGTATCATCACAAATAAAAAATATCCAAGATTCTAAAAGCTGTCTATTTGCTACAGATGATTCAAAAGTAATTGAACTATTGAACGAAATGAATGTAGGTATACTAACGTCAGATATGATGATAACTAAACAGCTTAGAGAAATAGGTGTACTGAACTAATTACTTACTCGCTTCTACAAATATGGATGGTGTGTTCCACCCGTCATATGAAAACATTTCAGTAATCTTGAACCCTAACCCAACTAACTCTCTCTTTAATCTGTTCTCAGTAAACCCACAAGTATGAAATTGACCCATATCCAACGGATAATCTAATCTATCATCTCTGTTATTTGTATTCATCTGATAACCAAACAATGTATATAAGTACCAATTGTATTCTTGCTCAGTTAAACTCTCGTCATCCAATAACCGCAGCATAATTGTTTTTAAATTTGGTACCATCAAAACAAGCTTACCACCATAATCTAGCACCCTGTACCAATCTATCAGGGCCATTTTAGCGTGTCTTATAGGCAAATGTTCGAGTGAATGTGCTGAAAATATCAGATCAATAGAGTCATTTTTATAGGGTAATTGATATACGTCATAGTTAGCAATACTGGGGTAGATAACATATTTATCTACGTTAGTAAACCCACCCAAAATTCTCATACCGCAACCAAGATTTAAACTCTTTTCTGGGGTATTCTTGGCTTTAATCACAGAAAACAAATCAGCTTCATATCTTAAAACACGGTTTCTTGCATCATCCATAACAGACATAGTAATATCCTTTCAAACTTAATTTGAATAAGGATACTAAAGTATATTTAATTTTTCAAGATTAATGATTAATTAGCTTGTTGTCTCTGCTGAAGTAAGTAGACATTGCCCTCATGGGTGTTAGCAAACCCAGCAAACAAATCCTTCACACCAGAGCTAAATTGTAACCCATCAGCTTCTTGTAGAAGATCCAGTAATTTTTTCTCAATAACTAAGGCAGTAGAAATATATGATTTTTGAACATATTCCATATCTAAAAACTCACTAAGTGTTCCTATATTAGAAACCCTTCGACATAAATCAACATGTTCGGCACCATATACACCAACCAACTTTTCACCCAACGAATCAATTTCTTCTCTTAAGCTTTCATAAAGCCTTTGAAAGAGCAGATGATCTGCATAAAACTCCGAACCGTTTGTCTGCCAATGAGAACTTTGATAAAACAAATAAGATAGCTCCAAATATGTTAATATGGTTTTAGCTACTTTTATTTCGTGTGCGCTGCCTTCAGCGACTACTTTTTTAAGTGCGTTAATAACCTTTAATTTCTTTTTTTCCATATCACCACCCATTCCTAAAATACATTGTCTATATAAATATAAGCAAGTGATGTAGATAATTTATGGTATTATATGAGGTTCAAGAAGCCAACGTTGCTTTCCACAATCATAAACTCTAAGGTAACCTTGTGATAACCTAAGTTCATGTTCAGAAATACCAAGAACAGACTCTTCTTTACTTTTTTCCATACTTTGTTCACTAAAAACACCAGATTTATCTATATAAAAATAATCCGGCTTAAGTTGTGCATCTAATTTAAAATTAAGTTTACGGTAAATATCGCCCTCAGACCATCGATTGTCTGAATATGATACAATTGGTTCTTTAATATTTGAATTTTTAAGCAATTTGGCGGCACCACCAATAATAGAATAGTCTTCTCTAACACAAAACCTATTCAATACTAACTTCTTACTTGTTTGGTGATGATGGCGAGCAAACGTCATCACTGCTACTGTTAAATCATCTACCCTTAATTTGAAAGCACTGTCGAAATGAACCCCACCTTGTAAATGAAATTCGTTTAAAAAATCTAAAGCTTCTACAGAAGAAGCTGCTGAAAATTTTGTCTGTCTAGCCCCGATTACATATTTATTACAACCTAATATGGCCTTTAACCGATTCTTTACCGCTGTTTCATGTCCATACCACTCATTCTCAAATATCGTAATCAACCTATATCCAATATCATTACATAATGAAAGTTTCATTGCATGGTAATCTTTATCAACATTTGCTTCGCTGTGCCAATACAACCCATTATATTCAATAGCAATATTTCTTTTAGGGATTACAATATCAAGTTCATATGGTGAAATAACATCTCTTACATTATGCCTAACCTCATCACATATCAGAGATTGGATGAATCGATATAAAGCTTTTTCACCAGCAGAGGAATTAAATGAATCATTCTTTAATCGTGTCTCATAACTTTTTTGCATTATTTCTGGGTTTTGAAGACAGCAAGGACATCCGTAAACATTCTGCGATGTCTGTTTAATTTGTTCCCTCATTTCAGGAAGTGACAAATGATGAGATCCAAAACGTTTTAAGATACTCTTTCTAATCTTGTCTTGAATAATTGGTGATTTAGCTATTCTATCTACACCGTACTTTTTAATAAAAGTATCTTTAATTTTCTCTTGGATCTCATTTGATTGAAACGGAAAATCTACGCCTAAGTTTTCCCTATTTTTAGAAATAGTCTTATCTCTAATTTCTTCAACATTTAGACCACCCCAATCTAAAGATTCATCCCCATAATGAGTTCTAATTGTATTCTTATACCTATCCCTGCAAGCATCGACCTGAAGTGCATGAACATGTCCGTATTTTTTTAACATTGTTTGCTTTGCACGTTCTTTAATAGTTTCATCCTGAAAACCATTATCTACACCATAACGTTCACGCATCGTATTTTTGTACGTATTTTTAGCTTTTTCTTTATTTCTATTATCTACTGTACGTTTATGAATCTCCGGGTTTTGCAATATAAATTCGCAACCATATCGTTCTTGATTGGTATTAGCCATCAATTTCATCTTAAGTGCCATTGGCTTTTTTAAATCAAAATCACGAATTATATTTGAAATTTTTGCTGGATTGCAATTAAAACGAATTGCAATTTCTTTAACAGGCAAATTCTGCACAATGTACAAATCATAAAATTCTTCTCTTGATATATTAACAGGCAAACAATCATTCTGTCTTCTTTTAGGATGCATACCACCACGCATTACACCATCTGATGTTGCTTCCCATTCGCCAAATTCTTCATCTATAAATACGGCAGGAGATTTTAATTTAATATATGTTTCTCTTTTCACACATATATACGGGCGTGGTGTGGTGAATTTCTCCCACCCAAAATGTATTCTCTGTTCTAACTGTTCTACAGTAATGCCCATAAAGCACCAAAAAAGTTAATTATATTAAATATACGTATACTACAGATGACAATAGTTTGCAAAAACATATATCTAGGTTAGTTTTAATTTAGATTGTTTTTACATATTCGGATGAGGGTATTATATGGGGGCTATCCAAACATTACACAAGAAAATCTTAACTAGACAAACCATTCCTGAAGGTCATTTTGTACAAGGAAGTATAGTTAAAGCCCAGTATCAATATGAAACACATAAAAATGTAGAAATCTTGAAATCGGGTAACAAACAAAAAGCTATTATACACGCTACGAATTACCCGCAACTAGAACTTGATTTGGATTTCTTACCAGCCGCAGCGGAAAGTTATCACATATCATCTAAACCGGAAGATTATGTTGTTGTTAGTTTACCAATTGTAACTTGTTGTATTCCCAATAGAAATTTGCAAGGATTTCCAATCGAAGAAGTGACCCACTTTGACCCCCTATATGGGATGATGGTGTATGAAACTTTCAGAAAAAAACCGTGTCACGTTGACCATGCAAATGAAGACCCCACAAAAGCTAAAGGCGTACACGTAGATGCTTCAATGCAATATGTACCCAAATACGATATCTGGAAAATAAATGTACTCACCATTTGGGATCGTTCTAAAGACCCACAACTTGTAAAAAATATCCTAGACAAGAAACGCAAAGGCTACTCGATGGGGGCTACCGTTTCTAATTTTATTTGCTCTGTTTGCGGTAGAATAGATAACATGGATGCCAATAGTTGTGAACACATGAAACCAGCGGGTGGTATTTGGGGAGATAATAGACGATTGGCTATGCAGCTATGTACCGGTGTTTGTTATTTTGAAACATCAAACCTCGAAAATGAGCCAGCAGACCCATCTGCATATAGTGAGGATATTTACGTGTGATGAAAAATCTCATTACCTCACTCCACAAATTAGTTGCTGCCCCTATCGTTGAAATTCAACCAAAAGAATACGATAAAGAGATTGAGAAATTTTTTGCAAAAAGCCCCGACCTTATCGATATACTTAATAAGCAAAAAGATATGTATAAGCAGCTTGGTGGTGTGGAGCATTGTATTTCAACAGGTAATGTTCTATTTCGCTACATGGAAAATAAAACAAAAAAACATATCTATATAGTTGGAATCATCTCAAGATCAGGAAAAATAAACCCCAATGATTTGATAGATGTTAGAAGCATTTCTCAGCTTTTTGTAGATCGTTTAATAGATAACTGGGCTATATTTGCTTCTGTAAATAGTAACTCTAGAGGAATGGTTGATAGGATTAAAAAACTAACTGAAGAAGAAGGGCATCAAGTTTTTGAAAGATCATTCGGTAGAAGCCAATTCTTACAATCCCCAGAATTCACTTTTGATACTATTGCTATTGCTATAGACGAAGAACTTCTAGAGATTAATTTTCCTTAAAATGTATTTTGAAAAGTAAAATAAGTAGGGCGATGTTTCCATCGCCCTTTGTTTAATTTAACTTGATTCTGTTAGAAGAATTATAGGGGTGGTTTCCCACCCCGTTTAATTATTTAACAGGTGCCCAATTACCACTGAAGTAAATGAACGTGATCATCGAATGATCCACATCTAATGTAAAATCACTTGCTAATCCAGCAATGTTGTTTCCGTTACGATCTACCGTTAAGTTGTTGGTAACCATAGCACCACCAACATCCGCAACCATAACCCAATCACCAGCAGAAGGACTAGCTGGCAATGTAACCGTAAAAGAACCACCAGAAGTATCACAAGCAACTTTGTCACGATTTACAGTTGTGTAGTTAGCTGTTTTGAGCATCCAGTTATCAAAACCAACACCCTGAACACCCGTAGAACCCTGAACACCCGTATCACCAAAGATACCCTGAACACCGGTTTCGCCAGCTACCCCTGTAACACCATCTATACCAGCAATACCAGTATCGCCTTGGACACCTTGTACCCCAGTATCGCCCTGAACACCTTGAACTCCAGTTTCACCAGCTACACCAGTATCACCCTGAACGCCTTGAACGCCCGTGTCGCCTTGAACGCCCTGAACACCAGTTTCACCAGCTACCCCAGTGTCACCTTGAACGCCCTGAACACCAGTATCGCCCTGAACGCCCTGAACTCCAGTTTCACCAGCTACCCCAGTGTCACCTTGAACGCCCTGAACACCAGTATCGCCTTGAACGCCCTGAACACCGGTATCACCTTGAACGCCCTGAACACCGGTATCACCTTGAACGCCCTGAACACCAGTATCGCCCTGAACGCCCTGAACACCGGTATCACCTTGAACGCCCTGAACTCCAGTTTCACCAGCTACCCCTGTGTCGCCTTGAACTCCCTGAACTCCAGTGTCGCCTTGAACTCCCTGAACTCCAGTATCGCCCTGAACTCCAGTATCGCCCTGAACGCCCTGAACGCCAGTTTCACCGGCTACGCCTGTGTCACCCTGAACGCCCTGAACACCAGTATCGCCCTGAACGCCCTGAACTCCAGTCTGACCATACGGCCCAGTTTCCCCTTGAAGACCAGTCACAGGAACCTTAGCATCATAAGCTACTACATAAGAATTAGCTGTATCCCATACAAGACCAATCCATGTTTCACTATCGATTAATTTAATCGATGTACCGGATGCATTATTGTAACGAATTGTTTGACTAGTTGTCGTTGCAAATACTGCTCTTGCACCGTTAGCTGCATTGTTAATGACATCAACCATTAACTTGTCACCAACACCAAGATCAGCAACTGTAAATGTATAATCAGTGCTTGGTGCAGCAGCAGCCAGATCTAAAATGTACAACATGTTGGGTTGCAACGTGATCGGAGAAGCCCCACCTGCTGCATTTGTCTCATTAATAGATGCAGGAATAAAGCCACCAAGACCAGTAACACCTTGAACGCCCGTGTCGCCTTGAACGCCCTGAACACCGGTATCACCTTGTACACCCTGAACCCCAGTTTCACCAGCTACACCAGTAACACCGTCTACACCGGCAATACCAGTATCGCCTTGAACGCCTTGAACCCCAGTGTCACCTTGAACGCCCTGAACTCCAGTTTCACCGGCTACTCCAGTATCGCCCTGTACACCCTGAACTCCAGTATCGCCTTGAACGCCCTGAACCCCAGTATCGCCTTGAACGCCTTGAACGCCAGTTTCACCAGCTACTCCAGTATCACCCTGTACACCCTGAACTCCAGTATCGCCTTGAACGCCCTGAACTCCAGTATCGCCTTGAACGCCTTGAACGCCTGTGTCGCCTTGAACGCCCTGAACGCCAGTATCGCCTTGTACACCCTGAACTCCAGTATCACCCTGAACGCCTTGAACGCCAGTTTCACCAGCTACTCCGGTATCACCCTGAACGCCCTGAACCCCAGTATCACCTTGAACGCCCTGAACGCCAGTATCGCCTTGAACGCCTTGAACGCCAGTTTCACCAGCTACTCCAGTATCGCCCTGTACACCCTGAACCCCAGTATCACCTTGAACGCCCTGAACGCCAGTATCGCCTTGAACGCCTTGAACGCCAGTTTCACCAGCTACTCCAGTATCACCCTGAACGCCTTGAACGCCTGTATCACCTTGAACTCCCTGAACACCAGTAACACCATCAATACCGGCAATACCGGTCACGCCATCAATACCGGCAATACCAGTTTCGCCCTGAACACCTGTAGCCCCTTGGATACCAGTAGAACCGACACCAGTTGCTAACTTAATTGCCGTTACAGAATAATCAGCAATTTTGTCTGTCGTAACTGCTAAATCAGCAATCTTAGCGGTAGTAACACCACCGTCAGAAATACCGATTGAATCTAATGTAGCATAAAGACCATTTTCAGCTATAGTCGATATACTCTCTCTAATTTTATCCGTTCCACTTGGATTGATACCAAAATACATCGAATAATCGGGAGAAAGTGCTGACCAACTAACACCAGAATTACTTGAAATTTTACTTCCTGCGAATTGTGCTAATGCATCACCAGCAAAAATAGAAACATAGTTTTGAGAATCAGCAACTACAGGTGTTTTGTATTTAATTACAAACCAATATAAAGTACTTGCACTTAATGAAAGTGAACCAGATAAAGATGAAGGAACAATATTTGATGGGTACGCATATACTGTGCCGCTGCCAGAAGCTATAGGAGTACTCGTATCTGGAGAACCTGCTAAATCTGGACAAATCCATAAATCAATATCCGTAGTATTGCTATTATTCGGTAAACCATAGGTCTGTGCTTTTGCAAAAATAGATGCGACCGAAACACCGGCACTTGGTGTAAACGGAAGTGCGTAATATTTAAGAGTCGTATCTAATTTCAATTCCTGAGTTAACGGATTAAGCTGAGAACCAATCTCTGCCTTTCCAAACTCATCTGTGACTAGGCCAAAGCCCGCCACATCTTTGTTCAGTTCATGTGCATGAACTGAAAAATAATCTGAAGATTTAATAACCATATCATTACTCCTTAATTAAATTTAAATCGAATTGGTAGTTTTGCCCTGTAGATGATCCCTACTTAAATATAAGAGTGCTTCACACAATTTAGTGCGTCATTATAGTAATTGAAATAGTGAGAATACTTGATTTGATCTAGTTTAATAGGGTTTATAATAGCGTCCATTGCTTTTTTACGGCATCGTAAATTATGTGATAAACCACAAAAAAAGATGGTACTATTTTAAAAATAGTACCATCTCTAAAAGAAAAGTAAACTACTTAGCGATTAGTTATTACGCTACGCTAAAGTGTATCCGAACGCCAAGGTATGCACTGTCTGCACCTGGAACGTGGATAACTTGTGCTTTAAGAACTGGGCCAGCACCAGCCTGTACAAGTTGACCGGCATCGCCAAGAAGAATTGGGTTACCAACGCTCCAATCAGCAGATGAATCGTACTGATCAGTGTAGAGTTCTACGTGACCTGAACCAGCCTCGCAAAAACCGAATTCTGCATGTAAGCCCCGGTTGTTAATGAATCTTTCACCGAATTTTTGTTTTGCTTCTGCAAGAGTAAGCGAATAAAGATAAGTGAAGGAAACATCCAAACCAGCTTGGTTAGCATGGAACTTAACACGGCCTTGTGCCAAATCAACCTTAACTGTACCAGCAGCAGGTGCGCCAGCAAATACAGGGTCAATTGTCAATACTGCACCAGCAGAATCAACAGCACGAACACGGCTAAGAACTAAGTTTCTGTTGCGAAGATCAGCTTCCAAAGAAGCTGGTGCGCTAGGAACGGTAACAGTTTCGAAAAACGAAGTGCGATCTGGTAACGAGTCAGCGGTTTTGGAAAAACCAATAGGAAGTTCCCCACCCTGAACTACGTCAACTAATGCCAATTTTTCTACGCCATCTTCCAATACTGAACAAAGAATCAAGCCTTCTTGTTCGATAACAGTACCAGCAGCAAGTGAACGACCAATCGTTTGTGTACTAAATGTACGTTTAAGATCATAAGCCATAATAATCTCCAATTTAAACAAATATCTTAATTTTTAAGTATTGGGGATGTGCTAAAAAATACTAAATATTATTTCTACTCATCCTCTATGTAAAATATAACGATGAATTGTTATTTTTTTTGAATGGGGTAAACATGCTTAATAAAATCTTGGTACTTGGGTCTTTGTTGCTATCTGGTTGTGGGTGGGATGGTTCAATTTATGTAAACCCAATATACCAGACTACCTATTACAAAATGGATAAATCCCGTAGCTCGGCTTACTTCATTGATGGTTCTATTCAAAGCAAACTAATTAGTTACTATACGGGTGGGAACACATATCAGATGGACACGAAGTACTTATTTAAATTTGATAATGATTTCAACAAATCTGGTACTGATCTAAGATCGATCCCAGCTAAGTATTTCTCCGCAGATTTTTTACTAACACTCCGCAGTACCGGCCAATATCAAGCGGATACTTTCAAGATTAAGCACCTTGGATTTTCTGATATTGAAGTGGGTAAAAATAAATATACTCATTGTGACAAACTAAATTTCTATGAAATCAAGGATAGTGGAAATCTTTACAAAATGGCGGCTGATGCTACAATATGTAAGGGGATTCCGATCTTCGGGATAGCTAAATTGGACGTTGTAGGTATTTATGGCATAATCCCATTTAAGGTAGGCTTCGACTATATGGGGGTAAATTATGAGATGCATATGTGAAAAATGCCGTAAGGGGTTCCCAAGCTGGATGTACGAGAATGGTGAGTATGTTACCAATGTTTGCATATCTTGCTATTACAAAGCGGTAAACCAGCGTGAACTAGATATACAGAAACTGACTGAGAAAGTATTAGATGAGCATGGGATGGATATGGCGATTGGTGTGTATAATAAGCTAACGTACCCAAAGAAAAAAAGTGAGTAACGCATCCATGCGTTTAGAAGGTATTACGCAATCGGTTTTTTAGCTTTCTTCACTTTTTTAACTTTCTTCTTTATTACCTTTTTAGCTTTCCTGATTTTTTTGACCTTAGTAACTTTCTTAACGATAGGTTTTGCTTTTTTGATTTTTTTGATCTTCTTAACTTTTTTTACGGGCTTTGCTTTTGCGGGTTTTTTCACTTTTGCAGATTTCTTGGCAACTTTAACCTTGGTTGATTTTTTCGTAACTTTTTTCATACGGCTCTCCCTACAATTTTGAAATGACCCACCATAGGTCATCTTGATAAGAACGTATCGGAATTTAATGCGATAAACTTTAGTGATTTTTAAAATATATTGGTAGTTTGTAACTTATAATAACATATTGATTTTATTGTATAAATTTATTAACTAGAAGATTTTCGATATTTTTTGTTGCCAATTGGCCCCTTTTGGAGTGATTGATTGTGCCCCATAAACCAAATCGGATTAAAGCCCTTTGGGGCTTTGTAAAATCTCATGCAATACAGTAGCTACTTCCTCTGCTACCTTATCATCTGATTTTATCGTTGTTGAGACATTGTAATCATCATTTATCTTTGTTTCCTTTGTACCCGTAAATTCAACCGTTGCAATGGTTTTACCGTCTTTCTCAAAGCTAAACGTAACGTATTGTATATTTCCCTTTTTTACTTCTTTTGCCTTCACTGCATAGTCACCATCGACACGGTACTCTTTTGCAATAGATTTAACGCTCTTATCCATAAGAGCACCAATCTTATCAACTTTTTGTAATTGATATCCGAATGCAGTTTGGGATATTACAATAACACCAAGTAATATTTGACCTAGTTTTTTTAATATCTCCTTAAAACCGGCATCAACTTCAAAGCCGCCATTATTACCTGTGGCTTTATTTTCAAGATTGCTTAGTTCGGATATTAGTTTTTCAATGTCACGTTTTTGTATATAATTTCCTTTAACAACCTTAATACCAAGATCACTCAATTTGTTTCTTAACTCTATCTTACTGATTCGCATTTTTTACCTGCCCCCACATGAACTTTTGATATACTTAAATTAACCTATATTCTATATTGCGCTTCATTTACTAGCAGTAGACATTATGGAGACTATTATGAAATATTTACTTTCTATATAAGACTGAGCTAAAACTTCGATGCGTTTATGAAAACAAACCACCGAGATCGATTAATTTAAAACCTAAAAAATTAACTACCAGTTAACATCTTCTGACTAGAGCCGCCTTTTAGAAGTGGTTCGTTTTGTTTAATTTCTTTGAAGTAATCCCGTACTAACTTATGTGCCCATTCTAAATCTTCTTTAGGAACTTTACCTTTATAGTCACGAAAATAAGGCACCGCAAGACCCTCAAAAATATTCATGATATCTTGTTTTTTCTGTTCGGAGTGGCTATCAAAATTAAGCATAGTATCGATTATACGGCTGACCGTACCATCGGCAATAGATTCCCATTCCAGTTTTAATTCGTGCTCACTTAGTTGATTTATAGCCGCCTTAAACATGCTCATGGTTCGACTATCATCCCTACCCAATTTTTTGAGGATAGCTTGATATACCAGACCAACCAAATTTTTAATTTCAGCCAATGGTAAGTTTTTACTTTTCTCTACTAACTCGTCATGAGAATACGGTATAATATCTTTAGCGGCTGCACTAAACATGTGTGCTATTGCAGTTTCCCTAACGTACCTAACTTCTTTTGTGTCAAAAACCAAACTGCCGAGAGCTATCAAGTAGTCATTTTTTATCATCCTAATCCTCACGATGCTTTGTTCTTATCATTTTTAATCTGCTTTAATAACTGATTTTCCTCTGTTAAACTAACCTTGAGATTAAATCTTTTAGCTAGATCAGTTATTATCAGCATTCGAATATATGATTCTTGGGTCAAACCTAATTCCTTATATCTGTTCATAATCAGTGGTTTATAATAGTTCCTCAATGATGTCGTTAATGAGATAATATGATTTGTACCTAACCCTTTTTCTTTCATTTGGATAAAAGAATTACGTACTTTCAAAGCTAATTCAAAACAAATTTCCTGTGCTTTCTTGTTCCCAACATAAATTAGAGCTAATGAATCTAATATCTGGGTATGGGATGTTCGTTTATCTAGCATCCTGTGCGCTATTGCGTGGAGTGAATCATGGCAACTTGGACATAGTTCAACAAGGTTATCCGCAGTATCTTTCCCGCCTAAAGCTTTTGGTGTTTTATGATGCACATGCCTATGCAAAGAAGGAAATTTTTGAGAACAGCAACCACAGATAAAGAGATCCATTATGGTCTATATCCTAAAATTTTAAAATCAAGTAACTCGCTATTAATCGTTGTGTTAGATTTTTCTAAAGTACCAACGGTATAATACTGATTCTGTGTTATAGCTAATGTAACAGGATGACTCGATAACAACACACTATTAGCATAAAATTCAATTAAAGAATCTGTTACCCATATACTATAATCGACTACAGTACCTGCTGTTATCGAAATGGGGAATGGGTTACTTATGACATTTACTTGAATGTTACCATTGGAGTCGTAAAGCTTAAACCGTAGTCTATCATTTGAGGTTAAAAACTCGAACCCATTAACTTGATTAGTTGTGGATGAACATAAGCCACGATTACCTTGACCGGTAACATGGTAAGTACGAGCTAAGATATAGAATGGTAGTTTCATTTCGAAAGGGGTAGTGGCGTACTTATCCTGTATTCTACTATCTATAGTTCTGGTAGTTGCTACGGGGGATGCTTCTAATTGAGGGAGATATAGTTCCAAATTAAACAAATCTGTAGAATCTATACTGGCAATATCAAATTCAAGCTGATACTTGTTCGCAGTTGCTGGTATCTGAGAAGATTGAAAGCTAAAACTAAGTAGCTTCCATACTTTTTGTTGGCTACTAACGGGAAGTACTAGTTCTTCTGATCTAATGAAATCTTCGTTGCAATAGAAGAATATCTTACATTTGAAATTTTCAAATGGGATATCACTACTACACTTTGCTCTGTAATAAACTGAAAATGTAAGAGCATCCAACCCCGCATATAGTATGTTTTTTTCTTTAGTCTTTAAAGATATACTATTAAAAGCACTAAACAAGTTTGTATTCGATGCTCTTATTTGCCAAATATTTATATTTGGAAGATCACTAGTTAAAACATAGGAGTTGTATATGATACTGGGCGCATCGATTTCCCAAGCATCTGGAACATCTGTTCCTATAAATTGTGCATTTGGTAACAGATTTGTAATCGAGTTCTCGATAAATACCTTATTACTTTCCTCATTATAATCTGTTTGGATGAAATCCTGCTCCCCATTTTCTTCATTAAGAAAGATTCTTTTGCTTATCTGCCCAACAACAAGATCATTACTATTCAAAAGATACCACACACCTGAGTCAGTTTTTTGTACTGATATATTTCTTTCGGGTACAACTTCAGGGATGTTTTCATCATGCTCAACATATCGTTCTGGATTATTTGGTAACGGTTCCACTGTTTCGTAGTCACCACCTTTATTAACAGGTACCCTTGTTAATACAGGGGTTCCATCACGAACTTCTTGAACCTCTACATGAAGGTTATCAAGATATCTCAAGTTTATAACATGGAATTCCAATGTTTGCTCAACATCGGAAACACCCATTAAACCTTTAGTCTCTAAATAGTCTTTCGGAATTATAAACTGTTCTAGTATGATCTCATTAGCGACATTTGCAGAAGTAACATATTGGTGTTTTACACTAATAGATAAATCAACTGGAGCTACGCTTTCACCCGAAAATATCTCACGATAGTAGGTGCAATGGATAACTTTATCATCCAGAAGTGCTGCTAATGAAGACGTACCCACAATTATCCCTCACTCTACTGGGTTAAAATCAGAATCTAAAACCCCTCGTTTTTGTAGATCGATACAAATTAAATCCCTGATATATTTAGATATCGTTCGTTTATCTTCCCCATATTTTTCTTTGCTTACTTTTTTCAAGGCAGTTGTGAAAAAATCAATTCGATTTGTTGGCATATAAAACGTGATGCTGTGTAATTTAGACACAGCATCTTTACTTGCTTGTTTTTTACTCATAGTTATCTTCCCCGATGAAGTTTATCTACTATAGTAAAAATAACAAGTAAGTGACGGATTTCAAACCTTAACTTTTAACTTTCTTCGTGGAGCCTATCGGACGACCTCTACGCCTAACCGCAGGGATGGTTAATGTGCTATCTTGGGATTGTGCAGCAACCTGTAACGCTGGTTGAGATACCGGCTCACAACACTCCGATTTACTAATCTGCTTAAAAGATGGTAATTTTTTTATGTTGTTACTTTCTAATGTTGTAACATTGCTTGATGTAGTTTCAGAAGTTTGCAATAACTCTGAGACAACATTGTGCTTTTTAACTTCTGTATTTTCTAGTGTCTCTGCATGTTCTTTTAGAAACTCTTTACGTGCTTCATGTAATGCTAACCCTAAATGAAATGTAGTGGTTGCAATAGCTTTAACCTTAGCTTCTGTAAGCTGTGTTTCAGCATTAAGTAAATTAATAAAAATACTCGGTACCGCTTGGTCAATAAAATTCAAATCCATACCCAATCCTCTCATCGTGATTACTTTAATAGTGTAAGCATTAAAGCATAGTAACAAAAAATATGGAATACAAAAAATGGGTGATATAATCTATTTACAAACTTTGAGCATAATTTCTGGGAAGAATTCAAACAACACCATATCAGACAAAGATTTTGAACTATATCCAGCAGAACAATTACAACTAGTTGATCTAAATGAAAATCTTGCGACAAGATTTGCGATCCCACCTACTACTATAGATTTGCCGTTTTGTACTGGAACAATAAATCAAATCAAAGTTCTGGTAATAAAACCAAGTAGTGATCTTTCGGTAAAGTTAATAAATGCCAACGGTACGAGCCAAGATATTGTATTTTTAGCCAACCGAACATCAGTAATTCATGGGTATTTGACAGGGTTGCTAGTAAGCAATCCAACGGGGGTTCCGATTAAAGGGATCATCTATATGGCGGGGGATTGATCAGTATTTAGATTTTATTAACTTAGTAACAAGATCAGATTCATCTTTGGATAGTGTTTCTATGACATCCAGTACTCTGTAATATTTCCTATCCCCTAACATTTGTCGTATCTGATCTTCTGATACTGGTTTCTTATCCTCATCTATTTCAATAGAAACATCCTTTATTTTTTCATGATCATCACTCATTTCCTGTTCTTTCTGTTCTTTCTGTTCTTTCTGTTCTTTCTGTTCCTCTTGTTCTTTCTGTTTTTCCCTATTTTCACGATCTTCAGGTAATAAGTTTAAAAGTTCGATAACGGATAACTCATTTCCATTAGGGTGTTTATACAATGTAGATGGATTATTTTTTATATATGCTAGTGTATCGGGATCTTTTAACAAACCAAGATAAGCCAAAGCAATGCCCACATCAGAACCAGCATAATAACTATCAAGTTCAGTCATAGCTTTGCCAAATTTTTGCTGCGCTCTAAGTAAAAAAAACTGACATAATTCTTTACGAGTAAGCATTATTATTCCCCCTATCAGTTCTCACATATTTTAATCATTGCAAGCAATAGAAAAATTGAATGGAGACATTCTTAAATGTAGTTTAAGATGGAAATAAGAGGAAAAATAAAAGGCAGGAAACAAAAAAGAAAAGAAGAAAAATGCCCCATTCGTATTGTAGGGGCGTGTTGTATCTTTATTTTTTGTGAAAATCAAGAGGTAATAGCCTACTTCTTGACAATTTTAATATTAAAAAGTGACCTAAAATCATTGATATCAACATCTGGGTTTAACTTACAAAACTTTTTAAGTTCGGGGATGATTTCTTCTTTACATATGCCTATAAACTTTTCCTTAAACTGCTTAACCACACTTCCAGAAGAAGCCCGTACATTAGCCTTAGTTTTCGTTTCTATCAAAAAAATAAGACGCTTGATGCCAGTATCCCATATTCTTTTCGATTCTATTAACTTTAAAACATCATTGAAAACTTCTTTGTATGGTGGTGTCACATTGACAGAGAAACCATCACAAAGAAGTTCAATATGCTTTATTGCAGGTAATAATTTCATTTTTAAATCATCTATTTTCATAACTTTAACTTATCTCAATGTACTGTGAACTACCATTCAAATAAATACCGTTGTTTAACTTACCTGTACTTAAAGATGGGCTATTAATTAGCAGCCCATTTTTACCGCCTATAGAATCTACTACTTGATTATTGGATGATTCGTTTAGATGGTATTGAACATATGCGGAACCAAATAAAGTTTCCGTTCCACTACCTGTATTATATCTTTGCAACACTTCTGAAGCACTTAGTACACGTTTGTAGATAACTACTTCATCAAGACGACCGTTTAGATAAGGATATACATTACTATGTCCCAACCACAACTTATTCCCAGATTTTATAGTACCCGTTAAACTATTACCAAGTGTACTGAGTGTTTTAGATGAGCCATTTATGTAGCACTTAAAACCTGTAGGTAAAGATGTACCGTTGTAAGTAAATACAAGATGATTCCAAGAATTATAAACATATTGAGCAGTACCCGTTCTCACAGCTAAAAAATTAGATCCATCAGTATTAGAAAGAGCCATTCCCACATTTCGACCTGTGTACAAATTTACCATCCAACCACGCTTAGACGAATCTGCCGACATATTGCTAACCAAAGCACACGATTTTAGAGAAGTTTGATAAAACCAACACTCAAAACTCCACGATTCATCACGTTCAAAATTACCTGTTACCTCTGAATTATATAAAAGAATACCCATTGGCCCTAACATATTTGCTCCTTGTATCTGTTAAGCGGTTAGATCACCTACAAGATACCAACTATTAGAGTCCGTTTTGATAAGCGAAACTGCAACATATCGGCCATTAGTCTTTTTATTACCACCTTTTGAATTTATTACTACACCAGAATCTTGAACCAATGTTACAGCACCAGCACCTTTTTGTAGAATATCAATTCTTGAACCAACCGGAATAGAAGCCAAATTATCGCTGGGAACTGTTACTGATATAGGAGATGCGTTTTCAAATGTAACCAATTTCCCATTGTCGGTAATCTGTAATGTATAACTAATACCTGTTTGATTATTTATAGCTATTGATTGCCAAACCACATTTCCTGTGTCATCGGTAGTTAATATTTGACCTGCGGAACCAACACCATAAGAAGTTCCTTGAATACCTGTAACACCTTGTATCCCAATTACACCAGAACTTCCCTGCACACCTGTCTCTCCTTGAGCTATTGTGTAGTAAATTGGTCTATTTGTTGCACCCATAGTATACCCCCCCCCCTTTTTTTTTTAATTATCTGGATGTTGTAAAATTAACCGTGGCCATAAACAAATCCGCATATACCAATGATCCCGTAGCCCCTGCTGATTTCTCAATTTTGAGAATAGGCCCGCACTGCCTTGCTGTTGTAATCGGGATATTAGTGGCACTTGTAATCGTACCCACAGATGTACCATCAATAAAGAATTCAGCAGAACCACCATTTGCAGCAACCACAATACGTAACTTAACATAATTTGTAGTTGCGGCTACGGATGTGTTAGATGTGGATCTTGAGCTATTGTTTGAAGTATTAAGTACCCAGTTACCACTGTTAACACTGTCTGTATATGTAAAATAAACACCATTGACTATATTTGTTGCTGTTGAAGCTAGTGTATTTCCAAACCCTACGTATAATGTAAATGTTTGAGTTCCATTACTTAAAGTTGGGATTCTAATACGCCAAGTATAATCAATAAGACCTTGACTAAAATGTGATCCAGCTAAACTTATAGAAGTTCTACCTGAACCAGTTGTACCTGTCGTTAATGAAGTAACACCGAAGATATTAGCTTCAGCCGCAACGTTGCCAGTTTGTGCAGTACCGGTACCGGATACGGATGTTTGCCACCCTAATTGATGTATAGGGCTTGTACCACCCCCTAGAAAATCATCAAAAAGAATCGCTTGAGCCAAAGGGTTTTCACTTGGGAAGTTAATAGCATGACTATGATCTGAGAGAGCAAACGATGTCGCTGTACCTTTGCTATTTGTACTGCTTGTCGATAAAGAAACACTGGGGGTACCAGCCGAAATAGTGTGAATATGATCTGCCTTTGCAAGATTACTAGAAGTACCGGCAGAATTGGCTTGATCTGGTAATAGACTAGATGCGGTTCCAGTAGCAATGGCGTGTGTATGATCTGATCGTGCTAACGAGTTTGCACTACCCTCAGCATTAGTTGTTGTTGAAGATAATCCAGAAGCTGCTGCTGTAGTTAATGAATCTGCCCCATTCGGTAAATGCCTAGAAGCGTGTGCTGAGACTGTTACACCATCAACCTGACCTACGGAAGTTATAGCTTGGCTACCCATATTAAGGGCACCTGTCATTGCTCTTGTTCCACTAACAAGTAAATATTGCTTATGGTCATCGACATTCAAATTTTGTAAATCACCATGAGATGTAATTGAAGTTACTGCACTTGAAGTAAATCCTAGCCGTGGTCTAGTATCTCTAATCTCGTTATAATTAGCGGTTCCATTTTTTACGATAAGAGTTGAAAGTAAAACTACTGATCTTTGCAGCCAAGTTGGTGGTACTGGAATACCAGCTTCCTGCGCTGCAACAAATGTATCGTATTGTGCTTGAGACATTACAAGAAAATATTTTTGACCACTACCTTGACCCACAACATATAATGAATGTTTTGCGTAATAACCCGATGTCATTGTAGCAAGAGTACCACTACCATCGTCATATTTTGTTGTGTCTATAGTAGTTTGATCATCACTAGAAGAATAACTACCAGACCCATTTTTCCAGTATATTTCGAATGCTACATTGCTGCCACCAGTAGGTGAAATCAGAGTAGTACCATAATAATAAGAACCATCAGTTACATTAAGTTTTAAGAAATTACTAACAGCGGTTAGATTAGCACTTTCTGAATGGGTAAATGCTGTACCTAGTACCTTTGGTGTAAGGATTAAAGTAGTTGTACCACTTGCAGTAACAGGGCAAGCACCATCTGCATTAATAAGACTAATCAAACCCGAAACCACTTCAGCCACAGTAGGTGTAGCATCAGATGTGTAATCATAGGGAACACTATCTATTGTTTGGATGTAATGCTGGATAGATTGAGTGGTTACATCAGGTGTCACAATAAACTGACCCTCTGATACCAAACAACCCGAAACGAATATACCACCAAGTGTACTTCTAAGCATGTTTTCATTTATATTGCCATACTGGGTAGCATATACAGGGGCATTTGTAATAAAATCAATGCTAGATGTGTCAGCATAAGCACGACCTAATAAAATATTTTGTGTCATATCTGGTTGTGATGATGATGAACTTATCACACCAGCATTAGAGATATAAATATATCCCTCAGAATTAGCCGTAACAGCTACTGTTCCTGTGACCCAAGATAGCTCCTTTACATATGCATCTACAGAATCTAGAACAAAACCAGAACCACCTGTAACCGATAAAGTTCGCCCACTTTGTACTGAAATAGCACCACCAGATACTAATCCCATCATCGAAGTACTACGTACCAATTTAGAAAAATTGATCAATTGATCCATTCTTGAACCTTGGTACATATCTTTTAAAATAGTTAATCCGACCGTATTTCCATTAATATTCATTGTCATAGTAGAGCTAGGATCGACACTTATTTTTGTATAATTTGCAAAACCTGAAAAGAACCCAACTGTACTTGGGTGCTGTATATGGATATCATAATCTGTACTTCTGAATATTGTGCAATTCAGTGCTGATAAATTTGGGGCTAATCCATAATTAGCTGTATAAAGAGCAGTACCACAATACTCAAAAGACATTGCTGTGATACCGACAATAGCACCATTCCTCGATTCAATACCAATATCACTTCCCGTTCCCTCAATATTACCACCAAGCATTGTTAAATGCGCTAATGATCCAGATGATCCTTCAGCTAGTACTTGTGACGTTGAACAAACTTCAGCAAAAAGGTATACGTTCTCGCAATGAAGCCTACAAACATTCCCACCCGTTGCAACACAGTGAAGTGCATGTGTATAAGTTCCATTAAAATCAACATACTCACCATAACACACTGTTTCAGTGGTTATGCTTTTAGCGTACATACCAATATCACAATCATAAAAAGAAACTTTATGGCATTGAGTATAGTCGCCAGTATCGATTGATGAAATACCAGCATAACCAGATCCAGCATTTCTAATGGATAAAAAAGATATCTCACAAAAAGTATTTAATGAAAAAACATTATGATTAGGTAAATCGGGTTGTACTTCTACAGACTGTACAGCAGAACCACAAACAGAAACATACGTTGGTACAACTATCTCAGGCTCTACATACACTCCGGAGCTAACTAATACGATATATGGGCGGTCTATCGATGAATCAAGAATAGAGTTACATGCAGCGGCAATTGATGTGTAATCGGAGCCTTTAACACCTACGGTAAGTATATGCGGGTTTTTATTGTTAATGAAAAAGCTGTTTAATGGATTGATAATATTTTGACTATGCGGGGAAAAACCCGTAAAACTACCTGTTGCAGTTTCATTTGCTATATTTAAATTAGTAGTACAGTTATCAAACGAAGTACCAACCATAGAAATATCTGACCCTGTGCCAGTAGCATCAGCGTAAACACCGTTAACACCATACTGGAAAAAAGTACCAACAACACGTAAACTTGCACCGTTTGTTATATGCATACAATTATTGTGCGAATTACCCCGGATATTACTTCCTGTAATCTCCATAATTACAGAATCACCGTCTATAACTATTTCAGGATCTATATTGTCTGATGTTGGGAAGGTGTATCCAGTATCGATATTTATTGTTGATGAAATCCCACTAGAACCTACAGCCTTAATTGCGTTAGTATAAATCCCATTAAAATCCACATATTCTAAATAAGTTTCACATGCTGTTGTATTTGCTATTACTTGTATTCCTGTATCACAATTAGTAAATGAAACTTTGTGTAGCTGAACAAAAGCACCCGCATCGGTGCAATTAATAGCAGCATAATTTGCAGGAGCATCCCAAAAACTTATAAATGAAATCTCACATCCCATACTAGGAGTACAAATATGATGATTACCCGCAGGGAGTATTATAGTATCTAAAATAGATGCACCTTCTATCGATACATATTCAGGCAACACTATTTCATTTTCCGTAAACTCACCAACACCAACTTTAATTAAGTATGGGTTTGTTTCACTAGAATTTGAAATAAGGCTTAAAGCATATTCAATAGTCCTGACAGGGGAGTTAATACCACCTTGAGATTCTTCAGTATCACTACCATTTAAATCTACATGGATTGTATTTTTACTGTCTACCACATCAAAAAATTGTGAGCCCTTCATAGAATCCCCGCTTATGCTAAACCCACAATGTGGGATTTTTTAAAATTAATAACCTTTAAACATTTATGGTGCCACTAGGATCAAAAAATCACATACTTCTCTTTGCCCTATTTAAGTTTATTTTCAATAATGTGCTTTGCTTCATTACAGCATTCATTTTTGGCATGTTGTAAACTTGAAAAACCGGCATTCTTGGAAACATTCCTAACACCAAAAAATAACCTATAAGCATAGTGAACATTTCGGGGATTATTTTTTAACGAGTACTGGTAAACAAAACCAAATAAAGGGCGCTCGCCTTCTTTTGGTAAGGAGAAAACCCCAAATTTAGCCATAGAGTAACTTGGTATGGATACTGTTCGATCTATCTTAAGTTCTTCAGAATTAATAAACCCTATAAACTTTTCCGCAGACCCCTCTAAATCGTAATCAAGAGAAACCATCCATTCGGGTTCTGTATACAATGAACTAAATACTTTATTAAATTCATCTTTGCTTATTCTATTGCCCTTTACTTCTATGCCATGTTGCCTTAGCATATCAATAAGTTTATTTTTATTTAACATAGGCATTGATTCCTTTTATAGCTCTGGAGTTTGATACCACACTCAAAATTTAACCAAGTTATAGTAAAATCCATTTCTACGTTATTTTAATGGTGTTGATTCAAAGCCATACACCGGAAAGGATTTATACATGCCAAAATTTAAACCGAGCTATTTTGGAATAAGCGATGCTGAAGAAACAATGACAGAATTTTTAACAGACGCAGTAAAACAATTTCTCAACGATCAAATAGAAGATATTGATACCGGTTGGAAATACGTTAATGATTATAAGAGCAAAGTAAAGTATGCAGAAGCTAAAAAAAGTATTGATGCCTATGGTTCAGATGCATTAATTGCTTTAGTTACAGTAGCCGAAGAAGAAAACTTAGATGAACAAAACATATTAGATCTACTTATTAAATCAATATATGTTGAGTCAACCAATTCAAAACAACAAGAAAATACGTTGTTCAGTGTACCACTACCAGACGAAATACCTGTAGACGAAAAAGAGTATATTAACATACCGGGTAAGCTGAACGGAAAAGATACCCCCAATATGTATGAATCTCTTTGTGATATGATTGATGATGATTACAAAATATCCAATGCACAAGAAAAAGTTAAGTACCTTGATATTGATGAAAGCGGATATGCAACCATACAAATAGTCCAGCCAACATATTGGGTGGCTTTTGTAGATGAAGACAAATTCCAAACTTTACTTCTTAGCGAATTGGAGATGAGTGAACAAGAATTGCAGACTATAACCAAGGAAGCAGTTAACAAGTAAATTCTACGTAGAACATTAATTCATACCCCAAGGACATGCCTTAACCGGCCCCAAGGGGTTTCTTTTTACCTAAACCATATTAATTACCATACTTAGAAAATATATGAAAAAAAGGGGCAAAATAATTTGCCCCTTCATAACAATAACTCTAGATATTATTAAATACCGAAATCATTTGTATTAACTGCATATAATCCAAATAATCTCTTAATTGGTGACTTTATATAATAGCTATAGAAGAAATCATACTTAGTTAACGTACTCGTATCACGCAACACAACTATGTCTTTTTCCGTATCAAACGCCCTAGCATTACCAGCCTCATCTTGATAGTCAGCTATCTTACCTTGACCCAATAATCCAAGCAAGAGTTCTGCTAACTGAGATTTAATAATCGCAATTGCAGCACCAGCGTTAGGAACAACGATACTAATGAGGTTAGCATCCATCTCACGCCTTATTAGCTTAGTAACATATTGCTTCTGGGTTGTTGCTGATATCAACTGAAATTCTTCAGACATCGTATGAACAGTGATATCTTCTTCAAATCTATAAACACCAGTACCTCTGTTTGTCATCCAAGTAATAGATGCATTACCTATCAATAAGTTCTGAGGGTCTGTATAAACTTGAATTGTATCAAAGCCAGCCAAATTCTGTCTCAAGATGGTCTTGGCGGGGTCTGTAAACGAGTTGACTAATGCTGATGTAGCACCGGCTACAAACGAACCGTCTAACGTCACAGATTGACTAATACCGTTATCAAGAAGAATGGTTTTAGTAGCTTCTGTCGGGGCAACTAATACCCTAGTTCCTTGAGATACTGATTGCGGTGGTACTTGTAAAGTATTCCTAGCAACATAAATTAAAGAGTCAGGGGTATCAATATCACCAATAGGTGTACCGATTGGGGCACCAACCCATAGCATTTGTTCACGCTTCTCGAATGGATCATTGGCTTTTTCATTAAAACTCATAGCATCCGGCAACGATTCAAATTGAGAAAGAACACACAAATCTGTAGGTCTGTTTAGTTTCTCATGCGCCAAAAACGATTCCAAAAGGTCAGTCTTTTGAAGAATACCATCACCATCAGAATCAAATGATTGAGTATAATAGGCTCCCGGTGCCCCATTATCAAACACCAATTCATTCATGATATATAGATGGTTTTCAGTCTCTGCTGGCCCTAAGAACAAACGACCATCATTTCTATCTAATATCTGTGTAGGGTTATTATATAGTGATGTTGGTCTTAAATAGTTTGCAGTTAAAAAATACAACTGACCGGGGGATGGTTCCTCACCACGGTACATATAACTGACAACAACAGGGGCTACTGGAGTAGTTATAAACGCAACAAACCTAGTTGCCGGAATTTCAATAATAGAAATTGGAACCAAGGTATCTTGATCTACAATAGAAACCGTTCCAGATTCATACATGTTATCAAGAATGATATAACTTGTACCTGCGGTTCCTGTAATAGCACCAGTAACATCTGTTAAGAAAGCGGAAGTTTCTCTTACTTCTTGAACATTTGAAGTTAGTGACCAATCAATAACATCTTCTGAAACAACAGCACCAGTGAAGATATCACCAGATGCAAACGAAGTACCATTAATGTTACCCCGCATAGCATTGCGTACTACTAGTCTTACGTTATCGGGTAGCAAAAGATAACCGGTTTCTTGAGAGATACCAGATAATAAATTCACATTTGCTTCCCATGAACCAAATCCACCAGTTGATGTGCCTGTTGCATAGGCACCAGAAACATAGCCAACATCTGCACCTGCATTGGTAGCAGCAGACACGGTAAGTTTATATACCCTGTCATCTTTGGCTTCATAGAATAATCTTGGAGCCTTTACTTCAAAATCAAATGCATCATCAACATTAAAATTAGCTGAACCGAAATCAACCGTTAAACTTACACCTTGTGTAAGGCTAAACGTATTACTTATAGCTTCGTTAACCGTTACAACAGAAGATGGCCCTATCAAATCACCATATTGTGACCAAACAAACGTAACTGTTCTCGAACCAACAGCACCAGCAGATGCAGTAACTGCCAATCCAAATTTACAGTTGTATACGCCAGTATATGTATTGGTTGTAGAATAAGTTAATAACCCCGTACCAGAAGCCATTGCATCAATTACACCAAATGACAGATATTGATTTGTGTTAAAATATCTGCTGTCCCACTCAACAATACCGGGGCCAACACCGTTAAAATAAAATCGGTCACCAATCTCAAAATTAGTTCCACCAAAGTTAACATCAACCTTGACCCCTAATTCCAAATCAGCAATCATACTCGATGGTATCAGTTCGTCTGCTACAAATGATGGATACACAGCCGATGTGTGCAACGGTACAGGTGGTAATGAATCTTTACCGCCAGAATAACGAACAGCACTCCATTGGAATGTAGTTTGAAATGCTCCTGATACACCACTACGAGCAATAACCTCTAATTGATAGAAACGATTATACTTGTGATTAAAAGAAGCTGCTGTGTCGATAGAGATATTCCCACCGCCAATATTAGAAACATCTGGAAAACAAGTAGTAATAAATGAAGTTGGAGTACTATTTGTTGGTTCCGCTGTCGTCCCTGTAAAGCTAAAAGGAATGAAAAAATCTCTTAAATCTTCAAACTGTGCCTTACCCTGAACAACCCCCAATGTTTTAATAACTCTTAAATCATTTACAGGGAGTGGGTCTAGTACATTACGAGATGTACTTTGATAATCAGTTTTATATACTGATAGAGGATTATAAGCGGAAGGTGCGATTTCTACTTTCATAAAATCGCTACCAATCTTCTTAAATATCCATTGATCAGAACGCAATTCCACGCCTGTTATAGAATCAAAAATACGTGCAGGAGAATCTTTGCTACCATCCGCAGCGTACCTTAAGGTAGCTTCATAGGGTGCAGACGTTGCTAAATTTAATAATTCTTCATATACGAATGATCTTCGGATACCTAAATTATTGCCTACTGCCAATTTTGAACCTTGCCCTAAATAATCACAAATACGGGCATCTGCATTTAAATTTCCCGCCCCCGGCCTGATAAGCTGACCTATATATACACCCGGAGCCGTATATCGTGTTGTTACTAAACGTGCCATTTGATTTCTCCTATTTTTGATCCGTCTTAACGGCCAGTAATAAACTCGCTAATACTAAAATAAGATTGTATTGTTAGTTCTTAAAAATGAGAAAAGTGGTTAACTGTGATATTACTGCCAAAGATAGCTAGGCGGAATAAGCCAGAAAAAATTAATGGTGTCGTTATTTAGTGTTGTGGGGTCAAAGCTTATTATAGGTGTTTTGTATCTATTTTCCCTACAATTCTCAATTTCAATATCAGTTATTTTTTTAACGGTGTATTTATCACCAGTGTCGAAAAATGCTACCATCACATCACCTATAAGTTCCTTTAGTTCTTCAGTATTACCACATTCTGGTGCTATTAATAAAAATTGAAACTTGTTTTTAAATTCAGATTCTTTAGATGCCATTATGACTATATACCCCTCAACTTCTGTGGGGAATAGCCTACCAAAATCCACATCTAATTCCTTAGACAATGGGATTCTTTGCACAAAGGATTCCATCATGGAATACCACCCTTATGAAATCGCCTTCTATGTTGATTCTACTCTATCAATAAGATAACCTACGTTTCAAATTAATGGTACACTAAAATATGTATTCATTTTGACGGGGGTGTGATGGGCCGAATAGAAAAAGAGAAATACGAAAAATTACTCGATTCGAAGAAAAAGCTAAAGAACCTTGAACAAGAACTCAAGCAAAACGATCAGATATGTAGAGATTTACAGGTAAGAAATAGAAAAGTTAGTAGTGATATTAGAAACTTATCTAATATTATAGCGCAGAATGAATCCACACTCAAAAAAGAATGGCAAATTACAGATCATGCAGTATTAAGATATATTGAAAGGAAGTACCAATTACCGATTGAAGATGTAAAAAAAGAAATTTCAGAAATGATCAAGAATTATGGGCTAGGTGATACAGATAATTTTATGGGGTTTGTGCTTAGGGGTAATACGGTCATTACCTATAAAAGTTAATTTAAATGATCTCTATCTCTTTCTCAACCACCACATAGTCCATATCGGTATTCAATCTTGCCATATCCACTACTTTAATTGTTACCTTTCCGAATTTTCGTGGGGTAAGTTTCATTGTGTATGAAATAGTAGCAATATTGGAATCACTTAAAATTACCCGATAGCTATCCTGAAAGTTCTCAATTCGAACTATGGGCTGATCGTTAATATAAACTTTATCCTGTATATAAATGATCGGTTTCTTAGTACCTGTAGCAAGATCATCTGTCGCAACATACCCACCACCATAATCAATATTAGCAACATCTTCTCGTATAGCTAACATGTCTTGGAAAATGACCTCAAAACTAGCTTCTGTGTACCATATCTTTTCAATAGGATCGCCCTCAATCGCTATCTCTGATAAGGCACCAACTTCAACAGGATTGTTTGGTAGATTAATTACCCAATTTTCACCTTCTTCCCATTTGCCACTGATATAACTCCCACCAGCTAGATTTCTTAGCTCATTAAACATCAAAGAAATAATTCCCGACATTTCGTCAGCTTCATCCATATCACGGGCAGCAGCAATCACGGTTATAGGGATACCTCGTAAAATAGGGTAGTATCCACGCCATACTCGATCAGTTATGTTTGCATCTGCAATAAGACCCAGTGATTGGGATATCGGTATAACACCACCATCTACAACTAAAATAGAGGGTATTATATTTCTAAGTTCATTGAAATAACGTGCGATCTGTAATCTGCGCTGTGTGGGGTCAATTTTAGGGTCAAAGGAACGGCTTGTGTTATAATGGATGAACCTTGGACTAACTGCACTCAAAAGACTATGATTATAACCCTTACTAAAAAAGCTTTCGATATACTCTTGCATTTTTAATTTTGTAAAGTTTTTAATTTTGTCATTACTAAAAAGACGTTTGGCTTGATCCTTTGTTCTCGGATTCGGAACCTTTACACCTAGTGATGACATTATTGCACCCTATAATAAAGCATTAAATAATACTGCAAAGTAGTTGCATTGCCCATCAATCGTTTAATACCATATGCTATGGCATCTTTACGCCCTGTTGGTGTCTTAACCATATCCCGTAAAATACCAACCCCAGCATCATATTTAACCACTTCATTTGAATCAGGGGAAACTACCGCTTCTCCTAGTTTGATGATATCCTTCTTACTGTATGCTTTCTTAACTAAATTTTCTACGCTATCCGATTTCAGCTTATCTTCAATAAAAGAACTTAAACCATCAGAATCAATTAGAACTAAACTCTTATCTTCTACTATTTTCTCAGCTATTGCTTCTTTTTGCCTATCTGTTATACCCTTGTATATCTCAAGGCTATCCATTCTATTAATAAGATCCTTAGAGATTTTTTTAAGAGATGTTTCATCTTTAAAATGCTTCTCTATGATCCCACCAACCTCATTAACCATCGACCGTAATGCTTTAAATCTAGCATCTACTTCAGATTTTATTTCTTCTGGTAACTCATCAGTATTATTACCAATATCTTTAATAACTGCTTTTAGATTATTTAATTTTTCTAGGATTCCCACAACTACCTCATCTAAGATGGACAATTTTTTGAAGTGTAGTTTTCAATGTAAGGTAACCCGAACTATCACCCAAAAATTGAATAGCCGCAGTATAGTCAGCAGCAATGCGCTTTTTATATTTAGCTAATGTTACATGTATATCTTTTGCATTAGGTATAAGCAATCGTTGCGTTGTCGGCTTACCGCCCAAAGAAACAATCTGTTTTTGTAAAAATAAAATATTATCTTTCTGTACCAACCCTATCTTGGCTGTTGCCTTAAAATTAGTTAAATAAGAATAATTTTCAATAGTATCCTTAATCAAAATCTCTTTCATTAAAAGGTCATTTAAGATCCCAATAAGACCATCAGATGATGCTGCGATAAAACGATTGGCAAGATGTTGATGACCACGTTTAGAAATCTCATTTCCTAATCTTTTAAGGGAAGATTCAACTTCCGAATCCCTCTTATCTCTAATGCTATCCATTTCTTTTTCAATACCACCTTTATTTTCTTCTGCGTCTTCCGTGGCATCTTCAGTCTTCTCCTGTAACTCATCTTCTACCTGTTCTTGAGGGTGATCAGATTCTTCTGGTTCTTGGTAATCAATGGCTTCTTCTTCTAGTTCTTCTTCTGCCTGTTCTTGAGGGTGATCTGATTCTTCTGGTTTCTGGTAATCAATAGCTTCTTCTTCTAGTTCTTCTTCTGCTTGTTCTTGAGGGTTATCAGATTCTTCTGGTTCCTGATAATCAATAGCTTCTTCTTCTAGTTCTTCTTCTGCTTGTTCTTGGGGGTGTTCAGATTCTTTAGATTCCCCTGATTCTTCTTCTTTTTCTTCTTGTTTATTATTTTCACCGCCACCATTTTTATCGGCAGCTTGCTTACTTTCCAAAAACTCATCGATGGAAGAAGCAAAAGGATCTTTAAGTTCTTCTGCAAAAACTTTAACTAACGTAGAAAGGGCTTTCTTATTTGTCCCATTCTGTTCAATTTCTCTTAATATGGCGTTTGCTGTTTCGTGAAGCTTAAATCTGTTCATGGCGTTCTTCCTCTATAAGTTCTCTACTTTAGAATTAATACTGAATCATTCCCAATCCGATAAGAAACCGCCACGTAACCTATCTTTTTCCCTTTGTTCATCTTTTTCCTGATCTTCTTTACAATGTATACACAATAAAGCCGTTGGTCTTACTAATAGTCTTTTCTTACTTATCACATCACCACATAGCTCACATTCCCCGTATGTCCCATCATCAATTTTTGCTAAACAGGTGTCTATCCTTTTTAAATATGCCGATTTTCTTGAATGTAGCTTAGTCGCAAGAGTCGCATTATTATCGGCTACAGCTTGGTCTATCTCATCAGCGGTCTTCTCACCTTTAAGATGGTCACATATTTGCATAGTGTTAGACACTTCTTCCTTACTTAAAAGTAACAATTTCCTAAAGTTATCTAATTCCGTATTGTCCATTTTTTATGCACCTCTCCCCTTAAATTGCTAGATTCGTAAAAAATATAATACGTTTTTTACAAATTAACGAAAAAAGTTAAAAACGCTAAAGTTAGGTGTACCAAATTCCGATAACGAGTATGTAAAACATAAAGGGGATAAAAATGAAAAATTTCAGCAAGTTAGTAATTCATATCATAAACCTAGAGAAAATCCTTGCAAATCGGTTGGTTGAGCAATCAAGCAACCAAGACCCAAGAGCAATTTTAACCAATGCGGCACATGAAGAAATCCGTAATGTTTTAGTTGTGGCATATCAAATAGCTCTTGAGGAGAGGGAAATAGAAGAAGCGGTACAACAGCAGCAACAAAAACAACAAAAAGCTAAGCTGCGGCTTGTGCGGTAATTACTCAACCGCAATAGTACTCTCGGCTGAACTCTCGTCTATCTTTCTGAGAATATCAGCTTCATTTCCTATCAAGAAAAGAACATTAGGGGGAATCTCTATTCTATACACCGGCTTTTTAGTTTTATTTAACCGACCTAGTAGGTATGTTTTTTCAGATACTTCTTTTTCTTTGGCTGTTTTTTCATAATAAGCGTCAACTAACTCCAACATCTTTTCAGTTTCAATTTCTCTTAACTTATTTGTAATATTACCCGATTTGATAAAATTGTGACCGAAAGGTTTATCATCGGCAACAATTTTATGTAACACAGCTAATAGTTTATTCATATGTTTAGCCATTATCTGTAGCTCGCTGAATCAGAATATCGTCCCTTCCCTTGGGGAACAAGGTATTTAAAGCGTGGGTAACGGGTACAGTAGAACCTTCCAATATAACGGTATAGTCAAATTCAACACCACTATATAAGAAAGCCACCTTGTAATTCCCCTCAACTTGGGCCTTCATGGCGGCTATATCTATAGCAGATAATGGTTTATGGAATGCCACCCGCAAAGCATCTTGCGTTCTAGGTGAGGAATTGAATGTAGCGTATGTCATAAATATCTCCCATCATATATCTACATTAAATATAAGATGGGAATCAAGGCTACCGGCCAGAGAAATGTATTGTCATATTCATTCTCTTTTGAATCACTGCAATCAATGTCTCTAAAGGAATTTTCATCAACAATTCATCAGTAAGGATTTTTGGTTCGGGGTTATCTGTAGTTTTAACTTTATCCATATTCTTTTCAATAGGAATATGTGTTGCTACATATTGGTTTTGATTAACCATGGTACCTTTGTATGCCGTAGTTACATCTTTTACTGCCGTGATCTTACCACCCCATTCACCAAAATACTTCTGAAGAATTCTGTGGAGCGCAGATTGTACTTGTTTATTTTGATATTCAACATAGTCATCTGGTTTAAATACCATGTCGATTCTTTTTCTTGAGTACTTCGCATCTTTTGTTTTGGTTAAGAATAAGTAAACAAGATCCTCATCAATACCGTTACGTTTTTCAAGAAAATTTAAAAATGAATTCAAAGTGTGCGGCCAAAAATTCCCTGTGTCCGTTTTGAATTTTGACATCTTCGTTTTACCTTCAATTAGGTTCTCACTACGAAGATCGTGATAGTCACCATTTTTATACCCAACTGTGCGACCATCACCATATTTCATATTCTTAATATCTCTAGCTAAGAAAATTCTCCGAACTAAGTTGTTTATTTTTTCTTCCCTAAAAGGTTTGTCATTGTTATTATCGATATAATACGTATAATTTTTAAATTTCTCCAAATCTTCCTGATCAATTTTTACTGATACAATATCACCAGTACTCTTATTAGTTACTTTCAAAGTAGACATAAACATCACCCCATTTAATTACTATAAACCGTAACATGCCCCACTTATCACTAACAATCTGCATGTACAAGCCATTTCTATATTCACAAAGAAAACTAAAGACATGGTTATATTTTTAAAGAGACTGAAAATTAAACCCTTAATAATTGAGGTATTAAATATGGCTAATGGAAATCCAGCACCCTATGCTCAAAATGCTTTTAACGCCACAGCAAAAGCTATTGATTTTACAAAGGCGGGCGCACCTACGATTCAAATGTATCATGGTGGTAGCATTGTAGTTAATGAAAATATTGTCGGAAGAATCAATTCTTGGCAACCAGCAGGAGCATATACAAGAGAAGGTACACATATTTACGAAGTAAATTCCAGTACTTGGGGAGTGCCAGTAGACTACGTTCCGGGTCGTGTAACTGGTTTCAACATAACCTTTACTCGTAATGAGGTTTGGAGTCAGGAACTAGAAGTAGCTCTAGGCTACGGGGCTGTGTGGAACGATTTAACTGATCAGAACTACCCATTCACTGCCAAAGAAATGCTATTTAAGGGCATAGCACCTTATAGGATCTGGTCTTATTTTGGTTGCTGGTTTACGGAGAAAAACCCAGCTGAATGGTCTAATGAAGGTAATGGTGTAATTTCAGTTAGTTGCGGCATGGCCTATGTTTCCAGAAAGAAAACTGGCTAATTCTACTTAAGCTACATATAATTAACCCCATGTAATTAGACACATGGGGTTTTTTAATGTCCTATAGCTTCGAACAGATTAAGCTTTTCTTTAAGAGCATTGGGGCTACTCTACTAACAACTCACTATGAAAATACCTACAACCAAAAATTGGACATTGTTTGCCCGAACGGGCATCACACGCAAAAGACGTTCAAAAATTTTAAAAAACACGGATGTTCTGTTTGCAACCCAAAGAAAGAAAAATACAGTCTAGACACCCTGCAACAGATTGCCAATCAACGTGGTGATACAATCCTATCTAAAGAATATGCGAATGCCCATACAAAGCTGATTATACAATGCACTAACAAAGAACATGCACCATATGAACGCTTATGGAATACATACAAAAGAAGCAAATGCCGAAAATGTGCTTATGAAGAAAGCAAGGTAGACAAAAGGACTATACTCGAATCAATCGAGCAGGAGCAATATACACTTTTAAGAGAACTGTGTGGTAAATTACTGCTTCAATGCCCTAAGAATCACCCATATGAGACAACATGGAATAGGTGGCAACAAGGGAAAAGATGCCCCCTATGCTCCCCCTATAGTTTAAAAGATATCATAAAAGTACGAGAAGAATTAAAAAAACAAAATCTAATCCTGCTATCTAATGAATAAAAGGGTGGATGACTTCGCTGGTCTTTTATAAATTATAAGTCCGATTTAATGCGCCTTTTAAGTCATTTACACCCTCTAATTGAACAGAATCCCGACTATAATAAAGAAAAACATCTTCAGAATCGT
>Ga0315289_10000855_pt1 | contig 47081 bp, 42 predicted proteins | sample YL17G11_40_MG_FD_203452 | JGI IMG/M metagenome (GOLD analysis project Ga0315289, IMG submission 203452) | Sediment microbial communities from Yellowstone Lake, YNP, Wyoming, USA - YL17G11_40 | ecosystem: Environmental > Aquatic > Freshwater > Lake > Sediment | place: USA: Wyoming | collected... | reverse complement strand
CGCTCCAACTCCTTCCGATCCGTTTCCGGTACGCTGAGTGTCCTGCTCGTCCTCATGACGAGCAGTCTATCATAACTAACGATATATCAGAAGCATTACACTAGCAGGTCAGGCGTCAAGGTGCCCTCGTCCGCTGTCAGGTGGAGCTTGTCGCCGCGTGGCTCCAGGTGAACCCCTCGCGCCTGGAGATCGGCGATCAAGGTCATGATGTCGCTCATACCTCCACCTCCACTTTGGGCTTGCCCTCCTGGGGGGATACCCCCTGAAAAGGCGTTACAAGTGTTACATCCGTTACACCAGCGTCCTCCAAACTCAATTCAGACTGGCCTTCTGTAACACTTGCAACGGTAGTAACGGCTTCCTGGGGGGTACACGCGGGCAGGACCCTGCCATGGGTCGACGAAGTCATAGCGGCAGTACCCCCGGCCCACGCTGTCGCCCTCCCGTCTCAGACCAGGGCGTGGGCCGAAGGGTTTCAGCATGGCAGACAGCCGATGGGGGGTCATGGGCCTGCCGTGGTCAATGACTCCCCAAGGCCAGTCTTCGCGCTCATTGAGGGCAGCGAGTAGAGTGGCGGTCGCCAGTCTTTCGGGGTCGCCGTGCTCGCCGAAGATCGTGCGGACGTTGTCGAGCAACTGGGCACCGAGGGACTGGTCTTCCTGCCGTGCCGACAGGGTGATCGCCGCTCTGCGTGCCCTTCTCGGCCAGTCGCCGCTCACCAGGTCGGCAATGGCGATCAAGGGCTCCCAACAGTCCTCTTGCCGGGCCGTCAACACCTCGGGCAGATCGGGGCGGGCTTCTTCTAGGCCCGCCAGGTGCGTCTGTGCCCACGCCGCCAGCCTGTCCCTTATGGGCCAGCCTTCGGCCTTGCCCTGCCGGTTGCGGAGCTTCGCCACCTTCTCATCGGGACCTGCTCGCTTCATGGCGATGAGGATGCTGCGGTCTTCTACGGTGTCCGGCAAGGAACCCAGCCCCGCTATCGCCTTTGCAGAGAAGACGGGCAGGTCCACCACTTCATTCTTGTTACCCATGCAGAGGGTGGCCTTCGCGCCCGTCCGGTATCCTGCGTTCAATATCTGAAGCAGGGCAGCGGCGTACTCCTTCTCTCTCTCGAAACTACGGTCGGTCTCATCCAGAAGGAGGGTGATCCCATCCGACACCTTGCGTACCAGGGCCGCCACCGACGCCCTGGACGTATGCCAGGGCCGGGATACCACCAGCTCTAGGGTCTCTAGCAGCCGGCTCTTGCCGGACTGCTTCTCAGCGGACGTGATATGCAGATAGGGCGTGGTCTCAGCGGCAGCGAAGGCATGGGTATGCACCGTCCACAAGGCGCAGGCGTCCGCTTGCTCATCGGTCATGGCGACATAGCGGCGCAGGTAGGCCACCAGCTCGCCCAGCAGGACGGCGCCGTCTACGGGCTCGGCCGTGACGATGGGCTCCGGGAGCGTAGGGGTTGCCTGGGAAGTGGCGGTAGGGGCAGGGTGTGTCCGGTTCCCCCTCTTTGGCCGGTTGCCGTCTCTGTGCGCTGGCAGGGCGGGCAAGTCCGAGGCGAGCGGCCCTTCTCTACCAGTAAGGCAGCGCCGACACCACCAGCCTTGAACGGGGTCTAGGATTAGGGCCGTTCCGCAGGCGTGGCAGGCGCGGGCGGCCGTGGCCGTCTCACGCATCCTTGCGGTCCCCTTCGCCCCCGGCCTCGCCCAGCATCGCCATAAGGCGCGCTCGGCTGACGACAATCCTGCGGCCAAACTTCAGCACCGGCAGCTCACCTCTTCGGGCTGCTTCGTATGCACTGTTACGGCTCAGGCCGCACAGGCGGCCAGCCTCCTCGACCGACAGCGTGAGCCTTTCCATCGCTTTCGCCCTCCTGTACCTATCCGGTGTTGACATCGGCTTGTCCGTTTGTTACCATCTTGTCGTACAGTGTACCCTACCATGATAACGGTGCGTTAAATGACACAGCCCACCACGGAAGCCGAAGTCCGCAAGCTGCTAGACCGCCGCCTGGGCCACGCTGCCAGAGACGATATCTGGAGCGATCTCATCCGCAGAGAGTGGGTTGATGGCGTTCTATCCGATCGGGGCCTTATGAAAGAGCTGGTCGACGAATACAGGGCGGTAGAGAGGGCGTTTCCCGCAGGGCGTCGGAGAATGTCGGCAACGCCGAGCCCCCCACGAGAACCCCAATACGTCGAACCTGATGAGCGGTTGAAGGCCCTATCGCGCCGTTTGGCGCGGCTGGCCGCCGAAGAGCCCGCTATTGTAGCCTTCCGCGCCGAAGTCCTCGGCGGGCAACTCCTCGCGCCCGAGGACGTAGCCGCTTGGGTCAAGAGTCAGGCCGAAGCCGATGGCGAATCGACCCTCTACCTGGGCGATGTGGCCGTTCCTCCTGGGCACACCGTAGAACGTGGCCGCGAGGCAGGTCGTCTACGGGTATGGGTGACGCCGCCGCTCACACTCTCAAAGGAAACCCCGGCCCGGTCGGCAGGCGGTGGGTTTCTAGTCTACGCGGTCCCTGGCCAGCGAGCGGTGTTTCGCGTGCCAGTTGCCCACGGCGGAACGCTGGACCGGCTTCGACGCCTCAGCGAGCGGCTGGCCGGTAGTTATGGCTGGGAGGGTGATACCGGCAAGGCTCAGGCCGCCCTCTTCGTCTTGACGGGGCAGCCACCACTTATCCCCAGGGCGACTATCACCTGGCACATAGACCTAGGTTCGCCGGTTGAAGGCCGGATCACACTTGACCTGGACCCTACCCTCGGGCCGGCGGCCGTCGCCAAGCTCTACTGGCAGGCGCGGGAGCAATTCCCCCTACGCCGCCGAAGTCACCGATACCGGCCCATGACGGAGAAACACGCCCGCCTGGCCGAGTGGGCGGACAAAGAGGGCTCCTGGAGGGAGCGTATGGAAGGTTGGAACCGGGCTTGTCCTGAGGATCACGCCGACTGGCACTATAGCGACCCCCGGAACTTCGCCCGCGACGTTACTCACGCCGCAAGGCGGCTCTATGGAGAGGAGGCCGAACAATGAGCCGACAGGACTATGGAAGCGGGACCATCAAGGAAAGAGCGCCGGGGCGGTGGCAGGTGTCCGCCGAAGCGGGCCGGGACCCACAGACCCATAGGCGTCGGCGTCGACGCTTTACCGTGGCCGGCACTCGGAAGGATGCGCTGCGTGCTCTGCGAGAGGCCCAGCAGCAGCGGGATCACGGAATAGCCGTCACCCCGGACAGGATCAGCGTCGGTGAATGGCTCACAGGATGGCTGGAGCGGCACCGCGCCGAGGGCCATATCAACCCTCGGACGCATGACCGCTACCGGCAGATCATCCGCTCCCACCTGGTGCCAGGGCTCGGCCAGCTACGGCTCCAGGCACTTCGGGCAGACCATATTGCGGACCTCAAAGCCCGATGGCTCTCGGGCAAGGACTCAACGGCTGCGGGCCCGCTCGCGGGCGGCACCGTCCATAAGCATCTAGTGGTACTTAGGCGGGGACTCGCCGACGCCGTCAAAGCCAGCATCATCATCCGCAACCCGATGGACGCTGTCTCGGCGCCATCCGCGAGGGGACGAGAGGAGCGGCGGGCACTGACTGAGGAGGAGATACCCGCCCTGCTAGGCGCCGCTATCGGCACACGTTTCGACGCCCCGATCCGCTTCACCCTGGCCACCGGGCTACGAGAAGGCGAGCTCCTAGCCCTCAAGTGGGAAGATGTGGACTGGGAGGCAGGGACCGTGGCCATCCGCCGCACGCTCGCCTACATCGACGGCAAGACGGTGTTCGGGGCACCGAAGACTGAACACAGCCGACGCACGATTGAGTTGTCAGCAGCGACCGTCCAGCTACTTCGCTCCCACCGCGCAGCACAGGCCACCCACCGCCTTCGGCTCGGCCCAATCTGGCGGGAGCACGGGCTTGTCTTCCCGTCGCTGCTAGGGACGCCCTGGCTCGCTCGGACCTTCTATCGGGACTATCGGGCCATCGTTGATCGATCTGGCATCGAAGGCGCGGCCTCCGTCAACTGGCACACTCTCCGCCACACCGCCGCGACCCAATGGCTGCGCCATGGCGCCGATGTCTTCTCAGTGTCCCGTCGCCTCGGCCATGCCTCGGCGTCGTTCACCATGGACTGCTATGGCCACCTACTGAAAGGCCAGCAGCGGCAGGCGGCGGAGGCGCTCGATCACCTACTGGCCCAGGCGTGAACCTGAAACATGGCCACAAGATGGCCACAATTGATAAGCCCCCTTAGCACCGTAGGGCACCGAAAGGGGGCTTATCAGATTCGTTTTTTGGTAGCGCATGGGGGATTCGAACCCCCGATCTCCGCCTTGAGAGGGCGGTGTCCTGGGCCGCTAGACGAATGCGCCACGTGCGCCTGCCTGCCGTCAGGCAGGCCTGTCCGAGGGCAGGCCGGGCCGCTAAGGGCAACCCCCTTCAGGGAACGGCTGTCCTGCCGCTTCTGGCTGGGGAGGGAGGATTCGAACCCCCGCATACGGATCCAGAGTCCGCTGTCCTACCGCTAGACGACTCCCCAATCAGCAGGGATTCTAGCACAGAGATTCGCCCGGCGCAAACGCAGGGCCACGCGTCCCTGGCCATGACGCGCATATGCGTCGACCTGGTGGCGAAGGACTTGTAGCACGCCCACCGGCGGGCGAGCCGGGCGATGGCCTGCGGCCGAGGGCGATCTGAGGTCCGAAAGCAGGGCTGGCGAAGTCGGCAGGATAGACATCCTTCACCGCGCTGCGGACGAGTGAGCCACGTGCTCGCGGGCGCCGCACCAGAAGCCCTTGGGACGGTCTGCCCCGATTCACAGGCGTTCGTCACGTCGGGCGACTCCGGGGTGTCAGGCCGAATGGCGTGGGACAATGTGTCGTTTGGCTGATGCGGGGGCCCACGACGGAGCCTATGATTAACATGACCCAAGGTAGATGTCAATCGACCCAGCCAGGAGATGAACGTGCCCGGCCCTGAACGGCTCAATGATGACCTGTCCGCCATCACCAGGCGCCCGCTGACGCGCCGGCGCTTTCTCGGCGTTCTGGGCGTCGCTGGCCTCGGGGCCTACGTCAGCACGCAGGCCTGGAGCCTGCCGGATGGCTTCAGGGAGAGGACCGTGGAGTCGCCCCGGCCCGTTTTCGACCCCGATACCTACCGGCTGGTGGTGGACGGCCTTGTGCGGAGGCCGCTGACCTTCACCTACCGCCAGTTGCTGCGGCTACCATCGGCACAGCAGACATGCGACTTCCTCTGCGTAGAGCGTTGGGGTGTCGAGGACGTACCGTGGGAGGGCATTCAAGTCGGCACCCTCATGAGGGCAGTGCTACCACTGGCGGAAGCGCGCTTTGTCACCTTTCACTGCCTGGGCGACGTGTATCAGGAGAGCCTATCGCTTGAGCAGGCGCAACTGCCCAGCGCCCTTCTCGCCTACCGCATGTACGGCAGCCCCCTGCCGCCAGAACGGGGCAGCCCCCTGCGGCTGGTCTTCCCGAGGATGCTGGGATACAAGGGGGCGAAGTGGGTAACCCGAGTGGAGTTCCGGGCCGAGCGAGACATCGGGTATTGGGGAAGGTTCGGACTTGACCCTTGGGTGGAGGACGAGCAGCCGTGCAGCTCAAGCAGCACGTGTAGGCGCTCCTTGTCCCGACCTCGGCCCCAGCCAAGGCAGGAGAGACGGGAGCCAAGCAGCGCCACCCCAACTCCAATGGAGACGCCCCTACCCACAGAGCCGGCTCCCAGGGGCCTGCACCGCACCGGCCGGCCGTAGGGGGTTCCGCGACGTCGATTCTGGACAACCGAGGGGGCGGTCGCAAAGACCGCCCCTGGTCTTTGCCCACGACCTTGCTCACCCCCGCCGCGCGGTGAGCCCACGCGACCACCCCTGGGTGGGGAACGGATGCGAGCGCCGACCGCCGCGCTTCCCGCCAGCGCCTTGACAGGCGCTGTATAATGTGATCGCCTGACCAATATTTCGCCGGAGGTGCAGCATGAAGCGACTGCCATTCACAGCGGTGATGCTCGCAGCCATCTCGGCGTTGGTGCTTCTATGGCCGTCGCCACCGCAGCGGGTCAACGGCCAGCCGTGGCCTCACGATGAGATCACCGTCGTTGGGCCGGAAGCCAAGCTAGTGGGCGATGAATTCGACGTGGACGTCAACATCTCGGAGGTGGTGGCGGGCTACCGCGGCTACATGGGCTATCTCGAGTGGGACAATACCATCGTGGCGCACGTGGACCCGCCGGGCGTCACGTACACCGGGCTGGGCGGCATGACGCTCGATGCGCCACCCATAGTGGAGGCGGATGGGGTGAAGTTCAGGTCGGCGCGCGTGTCAGGTGTGACCAGCCAGACAGGCACGGCCGCCCGCGTCAGGCTGAAGTGCATCGGAACGGGCATGAGCGTCCTCCGCCTGGTGTCTCTGGCTGAGGACCCAGCCTGGGGCACCGCGTTGCTTGGCGGTGGGCTCCAGCGCTTTCCCGAGCTGGTTGACGACGAGGTCACTTGCATGAGCGACATTACCACCGACGGCGATGGCGATGGCTGCTCTTGGTACGAGGAGGGCTTCGGCTCTCCGTCACCCAACCCAGGCTCCACCTGCACCGCCGTTGAGCCCTGCTACAGCGACTTCACACGCCACGACTTCTACGACGTGCCCGTGCCGGTCAACGCGGACCCCACGCCCAACGGCGACAGCAACAAGGCCGTGACGATGGACGACGTCCTCGCCGTGCTGTTCTACGTCGGCACCTACCACGGCGACGGCGGCACGGCCAACCCCAACGGCGTGGCCTACGACAGCGTGAAGGGGTCTTGTGATATCGACGGTGACACGGTTGCGGACAAGGAAGGTCTCTGCTACGACCGCTCGCCCAGCGCGGCGCCCAATCCGCCCTGGAACGCCGGCCCGCCGAACGGCGCCGTCTCGATGAATGACCTGATGGTCCTGCTGCCGCAGGTGGGCCTGAGCTGCGCCGAGCCGCCGTAGGGCGCGCCGCGGAAGCGTTCCCTCTAGGGGATCAAGGGCCGAGCTATCGCGTCGGCGCTCCCAGCCTATCGAGGGCCCGCCCCAGCCGGGCCAGGGAGCGCTCCCGCCCCAGGACGGCCATGCTCTGGAAGAGCGGCGGCGCCACAGGACCGCCGGTGACGGCCACCCGGATCAGCATGAACAGGTCGCCCGCCTTCAGCGACAGCTCCTCGGCCAGCGATCGCAGCGTTGCCTCCAGCGACTCCCCATCCCAGGAACCGAGACCTATTAGCTGCTCGCGGGCAGCGCTCAGGGCTCGGGCGGCGTCCTGAGCCCGGCCGTCGAATCCCTTGCCCAGCAGGTCGCTCACCGAATAGTCCAGCTCGTCACCCAGGAAGAAGAACTCGGCGAAGCGCTTCAGGTCGTCGAGGCGCTTCACGCGCTCCCGGATGAGCGGCACCATGCGCATGACGTACGCCTCGTCCAGCGGGCGCGGCACGTCGGGCGGGAGGTCCCTTTCCAGCCGGCCGCGCACCAGAGCGGCCAGGCGCTCGGGCGGCAGGTCGCGCATGTAGACCCCGTTCATCCAGGTCAGCTTGTCCGGGTCGAAGATGGCCGGGTTCTTGACGATGCGCTCCAGGCTGAAGTGCTGGATGAACTGCTCTCGGGAGATGATCTCCGTGTGGTCGTCCAGGGACCAGCCAAGCAGCCCCAGGAAGTTGAACATGGCGTCGGGCAGATAGCCCTGCTCGGCGTAGTCGAGGACCGACGTGGCGCCGTGCCGCTTGGAGAGCTTCGACCGGTCCTTCCCCAGGAGCATGGGCAAATGGGCGAAGTACGGCGGCTCCCAGCCCAGCGCCCGATAGATCAGGAGGTGGCGCGGTGTGCTGGACAGCCACTCCTCGGCTCGCAGCACGTGCGAGATCTCCATCAGGTGGTCGTCCACGACGACCGCCAGGTGATAGGTGGGATAGCCATCCGACTTGATCATGATGAAGTCGTCGAGTGTGGCATTCTCGAAGGTCACTTCCCCCCGGATGAGGTCGGTGAACGTCGTCTTGCCCTCCAGGGGCGTCTTGAAGCGCACCACAGCCTTCAGCCCGCGTTCGGCCCGCTCGCGCCGGTCCGCTTCCGACAGCTCGCGGCAGTGGCGGTCATAGCGCGGCGGCTGCTTCAGGCGCGCCTGCTCCGTGCGCAGGGCGTCCAGGCGCTCCGGGGTGCAGAAGCAGTGGTAGGCCCAGCCGCTCTCGATGAGCTGCTTGGCGTACCTGTGGTAGACCTCCAGGCGCTCCGACTGGAAGTAGGGCGCGTGGGGCCCTGCGACCTCCGGCCCTTCGTCCCAGTCCAGCCCCAGCCAGCGCAGGGAGTCGAGTATCTCCTTCACCGCCCCGGGGGTCAGCCGCGTCTGGTCCGTGTCTTCGATGCGCAGCACGAAGGCGCCGCCCTCGTGGCGCGCGAAGAGCCAGTTGAAGAGGGCAGTGCGGATGTTACCCACGTGGGGCCCGCCGGTGGGGCTCGGTGCGAAGCGGACGCGGACGGTCATGTTGCCTTCTCCCTCACGTCGTGGTCATTGTAGCCGCCAGCGAAGGAACCGCTCAACCGATCGTGAGCCGGGCCAGCGCGAGGGACAGGTCCTCCGGCAGGGGCGACTCGAACTCCAGAGGCCGGCCGTCGACCGGGTGGCGGAAGGCCAGACGATAGGCGTGCAGGAACTGCCGCCCCAGAACCGGCGAAGGGCGTCCGTACACCCGGTCGCCCACCAGCGGGTGCCCTAGGGCGGCGAAGTGCACCCGGATCTGGTGCGTCCTCCCGGTGGACGGCCTCACGTCCACCAGTGAGTACCAAACCTTGCCTGTCTCATCACCTATCAGATACTGGCGCACGCGGTAGGCGGTCCGCGCCGCCCGCCCGCCCTCGACCACGGCCATCCGCTGCCGGTGGCGCGGGTCCCGCCCGATGGGGGCGTCGATGATGCCCTCGGGCGGCTCCAGGCGGCCCTGAACCAGGGCCAGATAGCCCTTCTCCACCTCCCGCCTCTTCCACTGGCGGGCCAGCGCAGCGCGGGCAGCCTCGTTCTTGGCCACCACCAGCAGCCCTGAGGTGTCGCGGTCCAGCCGGTGGACGATGCCCGGTCGCTCCGGCGCGCCGACGGCCGCCAACTCCGGCCGGTGGGCCACGAGAGCGGCGGCCAGGGTGCCCCGGCGCGCTCCAGCGGCGGGATGCACGGTAAGCCCGGCGGGCTTGTCGACCACCAGCAGGTCGGCGTCCTCATAGACTATGGTGAGGGGTATCGGTTCGGGGCGGAGCGCCTCGGGCTCCCCGGGTGGCACCCCAACGAGGACCCGCTCACCCTGCCCCAGGCGCTGGCCAGCGCGGCCAGGCCGACCGCCGACGGTCACGCGGCCCTCGCGGATGAGCCGCTGGACGACGGCGCGCGACAGCCGCGGACACCGGCGAGCGACGAAGACGTCCAGCCTCTCCCCCGAGCCCTCGGCCTCTAGCCTGAGGGTTTCCTCCATCAGGGACCCTGGGCGCGTCGCTGCCAGCGCTCAGCCAGCAGGAAGAAGCCAATGATGATGGCTACGCCCACCACGATGGAGGAATCAGCAACGTTGAAGGCGGGCCACGGCCCCACATCGACGAAGTCGGTCACCTTGCCCAGCCGCACCCGGTCGGCCAGGTTGCCCACCGCGCCGCCCAACTGAAGGCCCAGCGCCAGGCGCAGGATGCCGTGCTCCATGGGCGGATAGAGGTAGTAGAGGAGAATGGCGGCCAGCCCGAAGAAGGTGGTAACCACCAGGAACACGCTCTGGCCCTGGAGAATGCCGAAGGCGGCGCCCGTGTTCGTCACGTAGGTTATGCGCAGCGGTCCCTCCTCGGGGACCGATTCTCCCAGAGCCAGGTTGGCCCGCACGAGGTACTTGGTAACCTGGTCGAGAGCGACCACCATGCCGGCGATGGCGAAGAAGACGAGGTCGTTGCGCAGACGCAGCCGGAGGCGCCGGCCAGGCCACGTCTCCACGGCCTCGGCCAGCGACCCCCGGGACGTCGTGCCGCCGGGACCTGCGCTACTCACGAGAATCCCGCCGATCATAGCACCGCCTTCACAGGGGCGGCAATCAGGAAACGAGAGCGCCGCCGATGGCAGTCGTCGCCCTCCACTCGATGTACAATGTCGCCAGGGCCGCGCCGTCTCACTGGTCGGCGGTCAGGGAACCGGCGTTCTGCCACGTGGGGCTGCGCTGTCTTGAAAGGAGTGTACACGTGAGGTTCATCGTCTTGGGCGGGGCCGGCGACATGGGCAACGAGGCGGTACGGGCACTGGCCGTCCATCCGGGGGTTGACGAGGTGATGGTGGCTGACCTCAATCTAGAGGCCGCGCAGGCGCTGTCGGCGGGTCTGAGCGCTCCGGTACGAGCCTGCCGCCTGGATGCGCTCGACCACCAAGGGCTGGTGGACGCTATTCGTGGCTACGACGTGGCCCTCGGCTTCGTCGGACCGTTCGTCTACTTCGAGCGCCGGCTGGTGGAAGCGGCGATTGAAGCCGGCGTCCACTACGTCAGCATCGCCGACGACTACGAGGCGGCACGCGCAGCACTGGCGCTGGATGAGGCGGCGAGAGCGGCCGGGGTGACCGTCATCACCGGCCTCGGCAACTGCCCGGGGCTGACCAATCTGCTGGCGAAGAAAGGAGCGCGGTCCATGGACCGCCCCCAGCGCGTACACATCGCCTGGTTCGGTGGTGCCGATGACGCCGGCGGGTACGCCAACTACCAGCACGCGGTGCACATCTTCTGCGGAAGGGTGCCTTCCTTTGAGCACGGGCACGAGGTCCTGGTCCAGTCCGGCACCGGCAGGGAAGTGGTGGAGTTCCCTCCCCCCTGCGGGCCGCTGCCCGTCTACTACACCGGCCACGCCGAGCCAGTGACGCTCCCGAGGAACATGCCGACGCTGGAAGAGGTGACCCTGAAAGGCGGCATCTGGCCCAACTGGCTGGCCAGAGCAGGCATCTCACTGGTGCGAGCCGGCCTGGTGCGCGGCGAGCGCAGCCAGAGGTGGTGGGCCGGTTTCTTCTACCGGCTCCTGCCCCGGCTCCCGCGGGGGAAATGCACCGTGTCCGGCTTCCGAATAGACGTGTGGGGAGAAAAGGACGGCCGCGAGGCGCACTGCTGGTATGACGGTGTGGACCGCATGAAGCGCATCACCAGCATTCCGACGGCCCTCGGCGCGGTCATGCTGGCCAGCGGCGAGGTCGAGGAACGAGGCGTCTTCGCCCCCGAGGCGCTGGTTGACCCCGACACGATGCTCTCCAGGCTGGAGCCGTACGGCATCAAGGTGGAGCAGCACGAGCCCGGAGTCGATGGCCCATAAACGAAGCCATACGTATCATGAGGAGCGATACCAGCAGCGCGGTCTTCGTTCGGGAGCCGACCGCGTCAGCGGAAAGACAGGGGTCATGTCCGCGGGGTTCGCAAAGAAGGATAGCGAGACGCCGGCGGGAGGCGCGAAGGCGCGGGTGCCTCCCGGCCAGAAGGTGGTGCAGAACTGGCCGGTGTTCACCCACGGTGGCCGCGTTCCCCGCATCGACCTGAGCCAGTGGAGATTCTCGGTGGGCGGCCTGGTCGAGGAGGAACGCACCTTCACCTGGGAGGAGTTCACCTGCCTTCCCCAGGTGACCATCATCTCCGACGTCCACTGCGTGACGCACTGGAGCCGCCTGGACAACCGCTGGGCGGGCGTTCCCGCCAGGGAGGTGGTGAAGATCGTGCGCCCCAAACCGGAGGCGCGCTTCGTCATGGTCCACTGTCACCGCGGCTACACGACTAACCTCCGCACGGACGACCTCCTGGGTGACGACGCGCTCTTCGCCCTCAAGCACGACAGCGAGCCCCTGTCGCCCGAGCACGGCGGCCCCCTCCGACTGGTGGTGCCCAAGCTGTACTTCTGGAAGAGCGCCAAGTGGGTCCGCGGCCTGGTCTTCATGGACCGCGAGCGCCCCGGCTTCTGGGAGATGTCTGGCTACCACATCCGCGGCGACCCCTGGAAGGAAGAGCGTTACTCTTAGGCCGCACTCCTCCTCAGGCCCTCGGGGGGACTGCTTGATGTGAGGATCCCTATGTCCCGTGCGCCGCGCCCTCCCGAGCTACCGCTTGTAGCGGCAGAAGCCGTGGCCCGGCCGCGTGGTGCAGCGGGGACCCTCGCGGGCACCTTCCGCTCGTTGCAGAACCCCAACTACCGGCTGTTCTTCTTCGGCCAGATGATCTCCCTCACCGGGACGTGGATGCAGACAATCGGCCAGGCATGGCTGGTGCTGGACCTCACCCACTCGCCGCTGGCCCTGGGCACGGTGACCATGCTCCAGTTCCTGCCCATCTCTCTCCTCGTCCTGTTCGGCGGCGTCATCGCCGACAAGGTGCCGAAGCGCCGCCTGCTGGTTCTCACGCAGACGTCCGCCATGACGCAGGCGTTCGTCCTGGCGTTCCTCACGTGGAGTGGCCTGATAGCCCTCTGGCAGATCCTTGTGCTGGCGGCAATGTTGGGGGTGACCAACGCCCTCGACAACCCCACTCGCCAGGCCTTCGTGGTGGAGATGGTGGGCCGCGACGACATAACGAACGCGGTGGCCCTCAACTCCAGTCTCTTTAACAGCGCCCGCCTCGTCGGGCCAGCGCTGGGCGGCGTGATCATCGCGGTGGTCGGGGTAGGCGCAGCGTTCTTCATCAACGGCGTCAGCTTCATCGCCGTCATCATCGGGCTGATGATGATGAAGCCAGGCCTCCTGTATCCAGCGCCGAAAGGCGGAGAGGGCCGCCTCCTGGAGCAGCTTGTCGAAGGGCTCCGCTACTCGCTGCGGACCCCCGCTATCCTGCTGATCCTGATCCTGATGGCGGCCATCGGGACCTTCGGGTACAACTTCACAGTGGTCCTGCCGCTGCTGGCGCGAAACGTCCTCCATGTAGGCTCCATCGGCTTCGGCTCGATGACCTCGGCGATGGGCGTCGGTTCGCTGGCGGCGGCGCTCGCCCTGGCGACCCTCAGGAAGGCGTCCCGGCGGACCCTCCTCATCGGTGCGACGGCCTTCACCGCCCTCCTGGCGGCGGTCGCTGCCTCGCATTGGTACGCGCTGACGCTGGTCCTGCTGGTGGCCCTGGGAGCAGCTAGTATCAGCTTCACCGCAACGGCGAACAGCAGCCTCCAGATCAGCGCTCCGGACCGGCTGAGGGGCCGGGTCATGAGCCTGTACATGCTGCTCTTCGCAGGGACCACCCCGATCGGTGGTCAGCTTACGGGCATCATGGCGGAGCACATCGGCCTCCGGCCCACCGTAGGCATCGAAGCTGCCATCTGCGCCGTCGGCATTGCGGCGGCGCTCGCCTACCTCGCCGCCCACCGCTCCCCTGCTCCGGCCGAGAGCCCCGCCTAGAGCCCCAATCCTAAACCTTGCCCGGCCGGGCAAAAGCCGCGAGGTGTCATGTTATGTCAAAAGCTCTCTGCTGTGCCTCGGCCGCCGGCCTGCCGGCAGGCAGGCCCGCCTCGACCGCACAGCGGTTGCCGGGCGCCGCAGAGTGCCCCTATACTGGCTCGGGTGCCCCCATCGTCTAGTGGCCCAGGACGCCACCCTTTCAAGGTGGAAACGGGGGTTCGATTCCCCCTGGGGGCACCACACCGTCAGAAATCGAACCCGCTCTAGGTCAGTGAGGTGTCTTGAGGGCCGGTCTCAGCCCTTCTAGAGAATATGTTGGTCAGTTGGTACCTCTCGCGCCCTCAGACGGGTTCCTACGATAGGGAGGATGTGGGAGCCCCGACCTGTGGGCGTAGAGCGCCGGGCAACCCGCAACCTCGCACCCATCTAGGCCCCCACGCCTCAGAGCCCGCTCAGCAGCTCCTCCGCTATCTCCACGTGCTTGGGCATGCTGCTCTGAAGGCAGCCCCTAGTGGCATCCCCGAGAATGCGCTACCTCAGGGCTGGCTCAGGCAGCTCAGGGTGTGAATGTTCCAGATACGGGTGGGGTTTTGCCGCCCCACACCCTGGCGTTCTACTGCGCCCCTACTTACCATGGAGATCGATGCCTGCTGAGGCGAAGGTAGCCGTCCTCGTTGACCCCGCATCGCAGCGGCCGCTGCTCCGGGGTGTGTCCCACCTCGGCGCCGCCATCGCTGCGCCGGCCGGCGCGGCCTGGCTCCTGCTCATCGCCGACTCGCCGTCGGCGTACGTCGGCGGAGCGATTTTCGCGGCGAGTCTGATGCTTCTCTACGGAATCAGCGCCACCTACCACCGCATCTACTGGAAACCCGCCCTACGGCGGGTCCTCAGGCGGCTGGACCACGCGATGATCTTCGTGCTCATCGGCGGCACCTACACGCCCCTCTGCCTCACGATCAGCCTCGCCTGGGGGATCCCTATCCTCTCGGTCGTCTGGGGCATAGCGGGCGCCGGTATCCTGCTGAGGCTGGTCTGGATGGGCGGCCCAAGGTGGCTTAGCGTGGCGCTGTACGTGACGCTCGGCTGGACGGCCCTGGTAGGGGTGTCGGAGATCGTGCAGGAGTTCGCGTTCGCCCCTCTAGCGATGCTGGCCTTGGGGGGTGCGCTCTACACGCTGGGCGGCGCTGTCTATGCCACCGGTAGGCCGGACCCGTGGCCCCGTGTCTTCGGTTACCACGAGGTCTTCCACCTCCTCGTCATCGCGGGGAGCGCCGTTCACTACTCGCTCATCGCCGCCTTCGTCCTGCCGAGCTAGGGACACCTGCGGCTCCCGACTGATGATTCCGACGTGCACCTTGGTAGCTCAACCCTGCTACCACGCCAGGAGGGTGTTCGCCACCGTCCGTCGCTGGTCACCGGATCAACTTGTGGGGTGCCAATATTCCATTCGGCTCTTCCCGTCTCTTCGCACCTCAAGCACCCACCTTAGCTCTTGAGGCCGGATCTCCCCGAGGAGTCCATGGGTCAAGGCTGACCCAGACAGGTCAGCAGATCAATGCCCAGATACGAAGGGGTCCTGCCACCTCACAGGCCTGACGGTAGCAAGGCCAGGCTTAGGCCTGGCCTTCTGGATCTTCTGGGTCGTGGGCCCAGCTACTCTAGGTAGCCCTTGAGCTTCTTGCTGCGTGAGGGGTGGCGCAGCTTGCGTAGCGCCTTGGCCTCGATCTGGCGGATACGCTCGCGGGTGACGTGGAACTCTCGCCCCACCTCTTCCAGGGTACGACTGCGGCCGTCCTCCAGCCCGAAGCGTAGCTCTAGCACTTTGCTCTCCCGGGGGGTAAGGCTGGCCAGCACGTCCATCACCTGCTCCTTCAGGAGCTGGTAGGAGGCGGCCTCGGCCGGTGTCAGGGCGTCCTGGTCCTCGATGAAGTCGCCCAGGTGGCTGTCCCCCTCCTCGCCGATGGGCGTTTCCAAGGACAAGGGCGCCTGCGTGACCTTCATGATCTGGCGCACCTTCTCGGCCGGGATCTCCATCCCGCGCCCGATCTCCTCGCTGGTCGGCTCGCGGCCGTACTCCTGGACCAGGCGGCGACTGACGCGCGCCAGCTTGTTGATGATCTCCACCATGTGCACCGGGATGCGGATGGTGCGGGCCTGGTCGGCTATGGCGCGGGTAACGGCCTGCCGAATCCACCAGGTGGCATAGGTGCTGAACTTGTAGCCCTTGCGATAGTCGAACTTCTCTACGGCGCGGATGAGCCCCATGTTCCCCTCTTGGATGAGGTCCAGCAGCGACATGCCTCGCCCGACGTACTTCTTGGCCACGCTGACTACCAGGCGAAGGTTGGCCTCGGTCAGGCGCTTCTCTGCCCTGTGCCCCTCATCCTTGAAATGGGAGAAGTAGCCCCGGAGAAAGGGCTCGTGCTGCGCCAAGTGATCCCGGACGTGCCAGGGCGGAGGCAAGAGCTTTGTGTCGCCGCCCGCCTCTTGCGCCACCGGGGCCAGCAGCGCCGGGGTCAGGATGTGGGTAATGATAGAGAGGCGGACCAGCGCCTGCTCGGCCTGAGGGGATTCCAGGCGCAGGCTCTGGGCCACGCGCTGCGCCAGGTCCAGGTCCATCTCGCCGTCCACGGCCTGCCGGAAGGTGGGATTGCCGATGTACTCGGGGATGGCGCCGTTGCCGAGGTTCAGATGCTTGACTACGCTCTCAACAACGCGCTTGGACTGGTGGAGTTCCTCGACAACGGCGAGGGTAATGTCGACGCCCGTGGGACGGTGGCCGTGCTCCTCCGTCCACCGCTTCTCGATGCGCTCAATGTGCTTCGTCTCCTCCATTTGGCGGGCCAGGCGCTTCTCATCCTTGGCGGAGAGGAGGTACACCTTCCCGATCTCGCGGAGGTACATGCGGACCGGATCGTCAGTGCCCTCCTGGTCTTCCAGGGCCACCCCATCCGGTTCTCGCTCTGGCTCCTCCTCCGCATCGACCTTCACCTCCGGCGCTGCCAAGAGTTCAGCAGTCTCACCGGGTGGCCAGGGCTCTGCTCGCGGCAGGACAGGGACAACCTCCTCCTCTTGGGGGCTAACCTCGGCGAAACGTGGCAGGACCTGCTGGCTGGGCTCGTCATCGTCGTCCGACGTATCAACGAACTCGTCGGCGCCCGCGCGACGCAACACCTGGCCCCGGAGGGCAACGTGCTCCCGATCTTCGCCGCTCTGGGATCCGCCTGTCATCCTGTCTGTCATCCCTCCTGGTCTGGCTGCTCCGCCGTCTTATCACGGGCTCTCTTGCAGGGGACGGCGATACACCTTGAGGCGAGCCTTTGTGTCCTCGACGGCGGCGGTGGCGGCCTCGAGAGCAAGATCGGCTTCCTGGCTGCCGGGGAGTGTTCCTTACTGGGCGGACCTGGCGAGTTTGGCTAGGCGGGCCGGTCCCGCTTCCTGCTCGTACTCGGCCAGGGCAACGCCGCTGGCGAGCTTCTCTATCTCTAACCTACACTGTTCCATGCGCCAGACACAACCTTCCAGCGCCTTCTCCACCTCTTCGCAGGAGGGCATGGGCCTGACCTCGTACGTCTGCCAAGGTGGAGCGTGCCTACAGAACCTCCTGGACAGGCGTGTACTGCCAGCCCTGCGCGCGGGCCACCGGCTCGTAAGTGAGATGGCCCTGGTAGGTGTTCAGACCCCTGGCCAGGGCGGGATCGGCGCGCAAGGCGGCCTCCGGGCCGAGGTCAGCCAAGCGCAAGAGATAAGGAAGGGTGGCGGTGGTCAAAGCACGGGTGGCTGTGTGGGGCACGGCACCCGGCATGTTGGCTACGCAGTAGTGCACGACGCCCTCCTCGACGTAGATGGGGTCGGCGTGGGTGGTGGGACGGGAGGTCTCGGTGCAGCCGCCCTGGTCGATGCAGACATCGACCACCACGGCGCCGGGACCCATGCTCCGCACCATCTCGCGGCTCACCAGCTTGGGGGCGATGCCGCCGGGCACCAAGATGCCGCCGATCAGAAGGTCAGCGCCCTGGAGGCTCTCCGCGATGGCCAAACGGTCGGAGACGAGGACGGTGACACGGCCTCGCCAGGTCATCTCCAAATGCCGCATCTGCTCCAAGTTGCGCGCCAGCACGGTCACATGCGCCTCCAGACCGACGGCGACGGCGCAGGCATTGCCGGAAACGGTCCCGGAACCAAGAATAACCACGCGCGCAGGCTGCACGCCCGGCAGGCCTGAGAGGAGCTTGCCTCGGCCAGGGCCGGGCTTGCGCAGAAACTGGGCCCCAACCTGTGTCGCCATACGGCCGGCAATCTGGCTCATCGGCACAAGGAGGGGCAGGGTGCCGTTGGGCAGCTCAACTGTTTCGTAGGCAATGGCGGTCACGTGGCGATTGAGGAGCGCGGTCGCAACCTCGGGTGAAGCAGCGAGGTGAAGGTAGCTGAACAGGGTGAGGCCAGGGCGAAGCCTTTCGAACTCTTCCGGCTGGGGCTCCTTGACCTTGGCCACAAGGTCGGCTTCCTGCCATACCTCACCTGCCGAGTCGGCCAGGTGGGCCCCGACCTGCTCATAGGCCGCGTCGTCGAAGCCGCTGCCGGCCCCCGCCCCCCGCTCGACGAGCACGCGATGGCCAGCCGCGCAGAGAGCATGCGCACCCTGCGGGGTCAGGCCCACCCGATACTCCTCCACCTTTACCTCTCTAACCGCGCCAATAATCACGTCACCACCTCATCATGTGGTCTTGCGGGCCAATTCCCAGGTCGGTGCTGGCGCACCTTGAGCATCGCGCCGCCGCAGAGGACAACTCCGGGCTCAGCAGATCCGGGGGAGCTGCTCCCCGCTCATCATGTCGACCACGCGCTGGCCGCCGATCTTCGTCCTCATGACAACGACGCCCGGGTGCCCGGCGGTCACACGGCCGACAAGGGCGGCACGCGCTCCCAGGGGGTGCCGGCGGATGGTCTCCAGGGCGCGTGTCCCCTGTCCCTCGGCCACGAGGGCCAGGAAGTTGCCCTCGTTGGCGACATAGAGGGGGTCCAGGCCCAGGATCTCGCACACGGCCTCCACCTCGGCAGGGATCGGCAGGGCCTCCTCGTCGAGGACTACTCCCACGCCGCTGCGCTTCGCCATCTCGTTCAGGGCGGACGAGACGCCGCCGCGGGTGGGGTCGCGCAGCATGTGGACGTCCAGGCCCGCCGTCGCCAGGGCCTCGACCAGCGGGTAGACGGAAGCCGTGTCACTCCTGATCTCCGTCTCCAGGTCGATCCCCTCCCGCAGGGCCATGATGGCGATGCCGTGCAGCCCGATGGGTCCGCTGACCACGATCTCGTCGCCGGGGCGCAGCCGGTGCGGTCCCACGTCCAGGCCCGGCAGCAGCGCGCCGATGCCTGACGTGTTGATGAAGACGCCGTCGCCCTTGCCCTTATCGACGACCTTGGTATCACCGGTAACGACCTGGACTCCCGCCTCGGCCGCCGCCTCACGGATGGACACAATGACGCGCCAGAGGTCCTCCATTGGCAGTCCCTCCTCCAGGATGAGGCCGCAACTGATGAAAAGCGGTCGCGCCCCACACATCGCCAGGTCGTTGGCCGTGCCGTGGACGGAGAGCCGGCCTATGTCGCCGCCCGGGAAGAAGAGCGGCTGGACCACATAGGAGTCGGTGGTAAAGGCCAGGCGGCCGCCGTCTGGGGGGAGGACGGCGCCGTCATGCAGGGGCACCAGGAGCGGGTTCTCGAAGGAGGGGTAGAGCATCTTCTCGATGAGGTGCTGGGTTAGGCGGCCGCCGCCGCCGTGAGCCAGGAGCACCCGCGGGTACTCGGCGAGAGGTATCGGGCAAGTGAACTCGGTCATCATCCTACCCGCTCCCCAGCGTCCTTCACGACAGAAGGCCAGCCTTCAGGCTGGCGGCGCGATTGCCGGGCTGAAGCCCGGCCTTCGTCATTTTGAAAGTCCGTCGTCTCTTGCCGCCGGTAGGCATGGTAGGCAGCGCAGGCGCCTTCGGAGGAGACCATGGGCGCCCCCAGCGGATGCTCCGGGGTGCAGTCCGTGCCGAAGGCCGGGCACTCGGGCGGTTTCTTCACCCCCTGGAGGACGAGGCCGCTGATGCAGACCTCCGCCTCCTGGCATGCGATGCCCTGGAGGCCAAAGACGCGCGCGGCGTCGAAGCGGGCGTAGGCCTCGCGCAGCCGCAGGCCGCTGCGGGGAATGAGGCCGATGCCCCGCCACTTGTGGTCCACCACCTCGAAGACCTCAGTCATGATGGCCTGCGCCCGGCGGTTGCCCTTTCGTCGCACCGAGCGCGTGTATTGGTTCTCCACCTCGTGGCGGCCCTCCTCTAGCTGGGTGACCAGCATAAGGATGCCCTGGAGGAGATCCAGAGGCTCGAAGCCGGTAACCACGATGGGCACCCGGCGCTCCCGGGCGATGGTCTCGTACTCGCGGTAGCCGGTGACGGTGCAGACGTGGCCGGGCGCCAGGAACCCCTGCACCTGGTTGTCCGGTGAGGCGGCGATGAGGTCTACGGCCGGAGGCACCAGCACGTGGGAGGTGAGAACGAAGAAGTTGTCCAGCCCCTGCCGGTGGGCCAGGGAGACCGCCATCGCGTTGGCGGGGGCCGTCGTCTCGAAGCCGATGGCGAAGAAGATGACCTTTCGCCCCGGGTTCTCGCGGGCCAGCCTGACGGCGTCCAGGGGCGAGTAGACCATGCGCACGTCGCCGCCCTCGGCCTTCACGCTCAGGAGGTCCTTCTCGGTGCCAGGCACGCGCAGCATGTCGCCGTAGGAGACGAAGATGACATCCGGGCGGCCCGCCAGGGCCACCGCCTGATCGATGGCCTCCACCGGGGTGACGCAGACGGGACAGCCGGGCCCGTGGACGAGGGTGATCTCCTCCGGCAGCATCTGGTCGATGCCGTAGCGAAGGAGCGTGTGGGTCTGGCTACCGCAGACCTCCATGATGACCCAGGGCCGGCCTACCACTGTCTTGATCTGGCGTAGCAGCTTCTCGGCCGCCGGGGCGTCACGGTACTCGTCCAGGTACTTCAAAGGGCTGCCTCTTCCAGCTCCTGCAGGAGCTGGAACACGGACTGGGCCTCCTCGGCATCGATGACGCTGATGGCGAAGCCCACGTGCACCACCACGTAGTCGCCCACCCGGGCCTCCGGCACCAGGTCCAGGCTCACCTCGCGGACGACACCGCCGAAGCTCACCCGGCCTTTGCGCAGGCCCTGGGCGTCCTCCTCCATCGACAGCACTTCGCCTGGGATGCCAAGGCACATCTCAAGCCACCTTCGCCGCCGCCACCGCGATCTGGCCCAGAGCGATGCCACCGTCGTTGGGGGGCACTCTCTGGTGGGTGAACGGCCGGAAACCAGCCGCCTCCAGTCGCTGGAAGGCCCGCTCCGTCAGGTATCGATTCTGAAAGCAGCCGCCGGTCAGCGCCACCCGCTCCAGACCCACCCGTCGAGCCACCTCCACTATGAGATCGGCCAGGGTGTTATGCAAGCGGGCGCAGATGACGCCCACCTCCACGCCTTGCTCATGCTCGCGGAGGATAGCGCGCACCAGTGGCTCCCAGTCGAAGACCAGCGGGCCACCTCCGGCGGGGCTGCGGAGCGAAACGGGGTAGCCGTCCTCCACCTCATCCTTAACGGCGAACTCCACCATCATGGCCGCCTGCCCTTCGAACGAGGAGACGGTCTTGATGCCCAGCAAGGCGGCCACGGCGTCGAAGAGGCGTCCGCAACTGCTGGTGACGGGGCTGCCGGAGCCGCGAGCCAGCATCTGTCCCAGCAGGCGCCGCTCTGGCTCGGAGAAGCCCTCCAGGAAGGACCGGCCTGCCCGGCCAGGGGGCCGCGCCAGGGCCGCCGGGCCCTCCATCTCGAGGAGGAGGCCAAGGGCGCTTCGCCGAGGCTCCCGCATGGCCCGCTCACCGCCGGGGAGCCGGAAGGGACGGAATGTGGCCACGCGGCGGTAGCTGCGGGCATCGCCGGCCAGGAACTCGCCGCCCCAGATCGTGCCGTCCTCGCCGTAGCCGGCGCCGTCCCAGGTCACGCCCAGCACGTCGCCTTCGAGCTCGTTCTCAGCCAGGCAGGAGGCCAGGTGAGCGTGGTGGTGGAACACCTCCACCACCGGCAATCCCAACTCGCGGGCATGCTGGCTGGACAGGTAGTCCGGGTGGGCATCGCACACCACGGCCTGGGGCCTGACCTCGTAGAGGCGCAGCAGGTCTTGGATCACCTTCTGAAAGGCGAAGTAGGCTGGGGCCGTCTCCAGGTCGCCGATGTGCTGGCTGAGGATGACGTCGCGGCCGCGGCTGATGGCGACGGTGTTCTTCAAGTGGGCCCCCACCGCCAGCAGCGGGGGGAGAGTCCTTGTCAGAGTCACCGGCAGGGGAGCGTAGCCCCGCGCCCGGCGCAGGATGAGCTGACGGCCGAGCTGCACCCGCACCACTGAGTCGTCCACGTAGCGCTCGATGGGGCGGTCGTGGACGAGGAAGCAGTCGGCAATGCCACCCAGGGTAGCCACCGCCTCTTCTTCGTCAGTAACGATGGGCTCGTCGTGGAGGTTGCCGCTGGTGGCCACCACCGGGAAGCCCAGCTCCCTCATGAGCAGGTGGTGCAGCGGGCTGTAGGGCAGCATCACCCCCAGGTGGGGGTTGCCGGGCGCAACGGAGGCCGCGACACCGGGTTTGGCTCGACGCCGCGCCAGCAGGACGGGGCTCTGCGGCGACAGCAACACCTGCTCCTCAAGAGGCGAAAGGTGGACGCAGCGACGAGCACTATCCAGGTCGGGGCACATGAGGGCCAGAGGCTTCTCCTCCCTACGCTTGCGCTGTCGCAGCCGGGCCACGCCGTCCTCGTTGCGGGCGTCCACCAGCAACTGGAAGCCCCCGATGCCCTTGAGGGCCAGGACCTCCCCCCGACGGATGGCGGCCGCCGCCTCGACGAGGGCCGTGTCGCCCTGCGCGAGCGGGGCGCCTGCGCCGTCCCAGAGGGCCAACTGCGGTCCGCAGTCAGGGCAGGCGTTGGGCTGAGCGTGGAAGCGCCGGACTTCCGGCTCCTGGTATTCGCCGGCGCAGCGCTCGCACATCGCGAACTTCTTCATCGTCGTGTGGCGGCGGTCGTAGGGAAGGGCCTGGATGATGCTGAAGCGTGGCCCGCAGAGCGTGCAGTTGGTGAAGGGGTAGCGGTGGCGCCTGTCGGTCGGAGAGAAGACCTCCTGCTGGCACTGAGGGCAGGTGGCGATGTCAGGCAGGATGAGAGCCTGCCTCTCGCCTCCGTCCTCGCTCCTGCCGATCTGGAAGTCCGGGTATCCCACGGGCTCCAGGACGGAGTACTCCAGGCTCTGGATAAAGGAGAGAGGCGGCTTCTCCTGGGGCAGGCGGAGCAGGAAGTCGTCCAGGCTCTTCTTCGGCCCTTCCACCTCGATGAAGACGCCCTGAGGGCTGTTCTTCACCCAGCCCCCGAGGCTCTCCTCCCTCGCCAGACGGTAGACGAAGGGGCGGAAGCCGACTCCCTGCACGAGCCCCCGGATCGCGATCTTCAGACGCTGCATACTAGCGCTCGAGCTCCACGTGGCGGATGACGCAGCCCGTATCGCCCTCGACGCGTACATCGGCCGAGCCGCAGTGGGGGCAGCGCGCCAGGAGGCGATAGGCCTCGAGGTCGTGCTCCTCCGGGGGTGCCTGCGAAGAGCACCGCCCGCACGCCTGGCAGAGAAGGGAGGCGGAGCCTCTCACGACGCGCACCGTAGTCTCCTTCCCTGGCCCATCTTTGAGGGCCTCCTTCACCCAGAAGGCGATGTTGTCGGTGCTGCCGTGCACCAGGCCGCCGACCTCAATGTCGACGGCGATGACGCGCCGGGCGCCCGCCCGCTCGACCTCGGCCTTTAGCTTCTCGGCGATGTCCCGGGCGAGGCCGTATTCATGCATCCCGACACTCCAGTTGCAGCCGCTCCACCTGGGCAACGAGGGCGGGCAGCTCGGCTTCGAGCTGCTGCGACAGTCCCAATCGGATCGTGTTAGCGTCTTGCACCTGCACTCTCAGTACCTCAACACCGTTGGGAAGGTCCAGGTTCGAGGCCTCCCCCAAGGGCCAGGATGTGGGCTGGCAATACTCCATCCGACCTCTTGCCCCTACGCCGCCACCCACTCATGTTCGTGGTGCAGACCGCGCAGAACCCGCCGAGCGATGATCCGGCCAGCCGCTTGGCGGGCCAGCCCGAGCGGGCGGTCCCGTGGGCGTCTCAAGACGGAGTGCGCGATGAGGCCGGGCACTTCTGTACCCGGTTCGCCGGGTGGAGCTATCTGAACGTTCTGGCCCTCGACCAGCAGAACGCCAGCGCTAGGGGTGCTTTCTCGCAGCTTCCAACATCCGCGCAGAAGGGGCCCTCCACCCCACCTCCTGTCGCACCAGCCTCACCACCTCCTGGGCTGCCTTCTCGGCTTCCGGGGAGAGGCCCACGCCCGCCTCGAAGCTCTTGCCTTCGATGCCGTAGACGACGAGTCGCGTCGGGAGCTCCCCAAGCGCCCGTGCCAGCTCAATCGCGTCTGCGGCGTTGATGGCATGCGTGGAGCAATGAAGGACGTTTGCGGGGATCGGCTGCGCGTGAGCCTCCAGTCGGTACAGCCTTCCCGGCTCCCCGCCAGAATGAGCCGCATCGATCAGGACCACCGCGTCGGCCCCCTTCCAGGCGGCCATCAAGGCCGTGCCCTCCCCGCTCGCCTCCAGGACGGTGGCGCCGTCCGTGAGCTCTTCCTTGAGGCGCCGAGCGACAATGCGCCCCACGGCGTCATCGCCGCGGTCCTCGTTTCCCACGCCGATGACGAGGACACGGGGCTCGCCACCGGCTTGGGTATCCATCCCTACTCCCGCTCGATGTGGAGCTTCAGGAAGTGAGTGGCGCAGGAGATGCAGGGATCATAGTTGCGGATCGCCTGTTCGCACTGCCAGCCAAGGTCCTCCTCTGGAAGGTCCATGTACTTGGTCACGAACTGCCAGAGGTCGCTTTCTATGGTCTTCTGGTTCTGGGATGTTGGCGGGACGATCTTGGCATCGACGATGGAGCCGTCCTCGGCGATCCGATACCGGTGGTACAGAATGCCACGCGGCGCTTCGGTGCAGCCATAGCCTGTGGCCGCCCGCGGTCGGACCTCGACGGCGGGCGTGTCCGGCATCTCGTACTCGCGGACAATGCGGAGCGCCTCATCGCACGCATAGAGAAGCTCGACGCTACGGACAATGATGCCCTTGAACGGGTTGCGGCAGACCGGCTCCAGGCCCACTTCTCGAGACGCCTTCTGGGCCAGGGGGGAGAGCTTGTCGAAGTTCAGGTTGTAGCGTGCAAGCGGACCGACGAAGTAGTTCCCACGCTCCCTGATGGACGAATGGAGCGAGTTGGAGTGTTCCACGTGCTCTTCTACAAAGTGGTCCTCATACTCACGAACGGCGATGTCGAGCCCTTTGTTCGAGACAAGCCGGCCTTCGTTGAGGGGATACTCATCCGGGTGGCGCAGCGCGACGAACTCATAGTCCTGCTCAAACTCAGGAAAGGAGAAGCCGGCCACCAAGCGGACTGTCTCGTAGGCAGCCTCCTGGGCCCGCTCCAGCCTCTCCACAAAGGGCTTCAGCTCAGAACTGGTTGGAACCCTGTAGAATCCGCCGACGCGGACGTTGATGGGATGGATCTCCCTTCCCCCGACGACGCTCATTATGTCGTTACCCAGCTTCTTCAGCTCGAGCGCCTGCCGGACGGTTTCAGGGTGGTCCTGTGCCATGTGGATGGCGCTCTCGTAGCCCAGGAAGTCCGGGGCATGGAGCAAGTACACGTGGAGCGCATGACTCTCTATCCACTCGCCGCAATAGACAAGGCGGCGAAGCGCCCGCAACTGTCCACCCACTTTGACCCCGAAAGCGTCCTCCATGGCATGACAGGAACTCATCTGGTAGGCAAACGGGCAGATGCCGCAGATGCGCGCCGTGATATCGGGGGCCTCGGTGAAGTTCCGTCCCCGCAGGAAGGCTTCGAAGAAGCGCGGCGGCTCGTAGATCCTGAGCTTTGCGTCCGCGACGGCTCCGTTCTTGATTCTCACGTACAGCGCCCCTTCGCCTTCGACGCGGGCAAGGGCATCGATCCGTATCGTCTTACCGGGCTTCATGAGCTTCGCTCTCTTTTCTGAACGCTTCAGCATAGGCATTGAACCCGCGGAAGGCCCGCACCATGTCTGTCTCGCCCACGCCAAGACGGGCCCACCGGGCACTCAGTGACACCGTGTTGGGCGTCTCCTTGGGACCAAAGCAGCCGTAGCAGCCGCGATAGTACGAAGGACAGATGGCGCCGCAACCGGCTTGAGTCACGGGGCCAAGGCAAGGAATGCCCTTCGCTACCATCACGCAGGCTGTCCCGCGCAGCTTACACTCGACGCACACACTGTGGGGCGGCGTGTTGGGCCTGCGGCCATTCAGAAAGGCGGTGAGCACCTCTACCAGTTGGTGCTTGCTGATCGGGCAGCCCCGCAACTCGAGGTCAACGGGGATATGGTCCGCGATGGGAGTGGAGCGGTCGAGGGTCTTGATGTACTCCGGCCTGGCATAGACAACAGAGACAAACTCAGCGACGTCCTTGAAGTTCCGCAGCGCCTGGATGCCGCCGGCGGTGGCGCAGGCACCGATGGTGACTAGGAACTTGGAGACCCGCCGCACCTGGCGGATCCGTTCGGCGTCGTGGGGCGTTGTGATGGATCCCTCGACGAGGGAGAGGTCATAGGGGCCCGGCGCCACAGCCCGCGATGCCTCCAGGAACATAGCGATCTCTACTTCTCCTGTGACGGCCAACAGTTCGTCTTCGCAATCTAGGAGGCTGAGTTGGCACCCGTCACAGGAGGAAAACTTCCAGACGGCCAGCTTGGGCTTGCGGCTGCGCCTCATCACACCTCCCGAACCTTAAGCAGTGAAGCAATCCGGTCGTAACGGAACACGGGCCCATCCCTGCAGATGAACGTAGGCCCGTACTGACAGTGCCCGCAGAAGCCGATAGCGCATTTCATGTTGCGTTCCATGGATATGTAGATGCTCTCCGGTGGAACACCCCGGTTCTGGAGTTCAGAGACCGTGAAGCGCATCATGACCTCGGGGCCGCAAACCAGGGCGAGCACGTCTGCCGGGTCGAAAGGCGCCCCGGGAATAAGGGTGGTGACCAAGCCGACATTGCCTCGGTATTCGTGACTAGCAGTGTCGACCGTAACCTCCACATCGAAATCGAAGCGGCCTCGCCACTGGTTGAGCTGGCGAGTGTAGAGAAGCTCCTGGGGCGCCCGCGCGCCGTACAGCAGGACGAGGCGGCCGTACTGCTCGCGACGGGCGAGGAGAGCCAACAGGGCCGGCCGCAGAGGGGCCAGGCCGATTCCGCCAGCCACGATGACGACATCCTTCCCGGCAGCTTCTTCGATGGGCCAGTGGCTCCCAAAGGGCCCGCGGACTCCCAGGACGTCGCCCCGCTTCGCCCTGCAGATGGCTGTTGTCACCGTCCCCACAGCGCGCACTGTGTGAACAAGAGGGTTCGGATGTTCCGGGTCGCCGCTGATGGAGATTGGCACCTCCCCTACCCCAAAGACGTAAACCATGTTGAATTGCCCAGGGGCAAAAGGTGCAGAAGCCTCTCGAATCGGCTCGAGGGAAAGGGTAAAGGTGTCCCGCGTCTCCGAACGCACCCCCCGCACCTGGTAAGGTCGCGGAAGCATTGGATCAGTCATTGCCGTATCAGGACGAGCCACCACGGCCGTACATGTCGGTAAGTCGCAGTCTGGTGGCCTGAAGGCGTTGAATGACTATCTGGGCGAAACGCTTCTGAATCCCATAGCCGAGATCGTGGTCCTCTTCGCACTTCGCGCGAATGCAGGCTCCATCAAGGCAGATGGCCCTCGTGACCTCCAACGCTCGCGCATCCCAGTACCTGCGATAGGGCGGAAAACACCATGACCAGCCGAGTACGTCGCCCTCAGCTATGGTCTCGATGACCAGGGCTCCCTTGCCCGGCACGAAGATCTCGAGGGAGACTTTGCCGTGCCGGATGAGGTAGAACTGATCAGCCTGCTCTCCTTCGCGATAGATGTACTGGCCGGCGTCAAAGCGAACGTTGCTGCCGCAGCCGGCGATAAACGAAAGGTGCTCGGGTTCCATTCCGCTGAGGAACGTGTGTTTTGCCAGCAAGGACTCAATTGTCTCTTTCATGCCTTTTCCCCCTTCTTGGGGCCGCCGACAGGGGGCTGCTCGCTGGCGCGGATCGCAGCCACCTCTTCGGTGATGTCGATCCCCACTGGGCACCAGGTGATGCAGCGCCCGCAGCCGACGCAACCCGAGGTGCCGAACTGGTCGATCCAGGTGCCAAGCTTATGCGTCATCCATTGGCGGTAGCGGGCTCCCGTCGTGCCACGAATGCTGCCTCCGTGGATGTAGGAGAAGTCCATGGTGAAGCAAGAATCCCATCTTCGCCAGCGTTCGGCTTGCTCCCCTTTGAGATCGGTGACGTCCTCGACGGTGGTACAGAAGCAGGTCGGGCAGACCAGCGTACAGTTGCCGCACGTGAGGCAGCGGTTCGCTACATCGTCCCAGCGGGGATGCTCGTAGCTCCGGTATAGGAGCTCCTTGATTCCTGTTTTGTCCATGGCCCGCCCCATCTGGGCCGCCGCCTTCGCCACCACCTTCTTGGCCGCCTGTTCCTCTTCGGCCGCCGCCTGCCGGTGGGGGAGTCTGGCGAGGATCTCAGCGCCTCGATCGCTGCCTACCTCCACGAGGAAGTAGTGCCCCTCGCCTTCCAGGATTTCGGTGAGGGCCAGGTCGAACCCGGTGGTGGCCTTAGGCCCGGTCTCCATGGAGACGCAGAAGCAGGTGCCCCCGGCCTGCCCGCAGTTGACGGCCACGACGAAAGCCTTCTCCCGGCGTGCCCTGTAGACGGGGTCGGTATGGGGGCCTCCTAGGAAGACGCGGTCCTGGATAGCGATCGCATGCAGCTCGCAGGGGCGGGCGCCGATGAAAGCGTACCCGGGTGTGTCCCGGGAGTCCTCGAGGAGTCGAAAGCCCTGGCCGTTGCGTCTGGCCTGCCATAGCCGCATGGCGGGGGGCAGGAGGAACCTCTTCCATGAGTGGGGGCCGAGGACATACCCGAAGAGGGCGGCGTCTTGCCGCCGCCTCAGCCGGTAGGTCCCACCGTCCTGTTCGTCGGTCCACCCTCCAGGCAGATCATCGATGGAGGCCACCTCGTCATAGACGATCGCGCCATCACGAACGGTGGGGCCTACAGTCTGATACCCCCGCTCTTTGAGAGCGCCGAACAGGGCCTGCAGATCACGGAGCCCCAGGGTGGCCTTCGCCCCGAGTCCACGGGGCGGTGCCACCTCCGGGTGTTGAGATTGAGGCATCCTTTTCTCCGATCCAATAGTGTACCATCCGCGGGAAGGGCGGGCCACTTTCGCGGGCCTACACGCTGTCCATGGAGCAGCGGTAGCCCTCCTGACACACAGTCTTGGCCTACTTCATGACGCCCAGCGGCAGCACCTGGCGACCCCAGGTCTCGTTCAGGACAATAGCGAAGGAGGCGTAGAGCGCCGTGCCGGCGCAGATCATCCCTTCCCAGCCTGCAATCTTCTCCCAGGTCTCGTTATGGGCGCCGATCGCCAGCAGGAAGAACAAGATGGTCAGCGTCGCGAAGACGGCCTGTAGCGCCCGCGAGATCTTGAGTGTGCCCACGAACATGTAACCGGTGAAGAGACCCCAGCAGACCAAGAACAGCGACTTCCCCTCCGGCGTCATCGGCTCCAGTGTTCCAGCGGCCTCGAGGATCTTGGTCAGCGCCAAGAACATCCAGAAGGCGCCGAAGGCGCTGAAGGCGGTGAAGCCGAAGGTGTTGTTCTTCTTGGCCTCCCACATGCCGGCGGCAAACTGGGCCATGCCACCGAAGAAGATGCCCAACGGCCAAACCAGGCCTTCGCTCGACTTGTCAACGAGTCCTGAGTTGAACGCGTTGAGAACCAGAGTGGTAAGTCCGAAGGCGGCTAGCCCAAGGGGCGCGGGATTGCAGAGCCTTTCCGTTATTTCTAAAACCCCCGCTTTCTCTTTTAGCGCGGCCACCTCCTTCTTGAGTCTCTCCAGAGCTTCACCAACGTCTTCTCGAGCATCTGCCATGACCCAGCCACCTCCTTTTCTACTTCTCTGCGACCAGCAGGACGATCCGACCAGGAGCCGCTAGGTCTCCTGGCCGGGCAGCTCACCGTATCAGCGCTCCAGATACGGTTCAATTCCTCTCGAGGAGCTCATCAAGCTTCCCGACAAGAACATAGGGATCGAAGGGCTTAGCCAGGAAGCTCCCCAGGGGCCCGTATCGCTGGGTGGCCTCTTCTCGGCTGAGGGCCGAGATGACCACCCAGGCCGGTCCGGCTTGGTCGCGGGCCTGGCGAAGCCGCTCCAAGACAGCGCCTCCCAGGCGGTCCGGGAGACCGAGGTCGAGCACCACCGCATCGGGTAGCTCTGTCTCGAGGGTATCCAGCGCTTCTCCACCGGCAGATGCTTGGCAGACCTCGAAGCCCGCCTCGCCAAGGCACATGCCCAGCACCCTCGCGACGCCATCGTCGTCTTCAATCACTAGCACCCTCGGAGATGGCCTCCCAGCCTTGCGCCGCATCCAAGTTCCTCCCAACCCTGGCTAGGCAACCCGGTGACCTCTGCTCACGACCACGTCACCCTGCGCAGCCACTTGGATGTCCCATCACTATCCGCCTCGTCGGTCCGCTGGCTGCGCGAGGGGAAGGGAGTCTCATCGGGAAGCGTCAGACGCGTTCATCCTAGGGATTCCTTGTGCAGTCGACGTCAACTTGGGAGCCCCAGACGTCAAGGCTTCGTGCATGTGCTGACGAGAGGCGGAGCTCGCGTAGCCTCGGACATTGAGCAACTCAGCGAGGCAGCCCCAGGGAAAAAGTCTAGACCTGCCATCATCGGGGCAGGTGAACCCCAATATTGGTGCCACCAGCGCTTGGCGCACATCTCGCCTCTGACCGCAGCAGGCGGAAGTGCACCGCAGGTGAGCCTCGGAGCAGGCAACGTCAAGGAGGCGTCAACGCTCGGGCCGCAGGGAAGGCCTAGCCGGGTCCGATGCTGAAGGCTCCCGGCCGCCAGACAGACAGGAAGCGGTTAGGACTGGGGCTTCCGCATCCGGTAGCCGACCTGCGGCTCAGTCAAGATGTATCTAGGACGCCTTGCGTCGTCACCCAGCTTCCGGCGCACGTCACGGATGAAGGAGCGGAGCAGACCGGCCTCACCGGAGTAGTTCGCTCCCCACACGCGCTGGAGTATCTGGTCGTGAGTGAGGACCCGGCCGGCGTGGATGGCTAGCTCGTACAGCAGCCTGTACTGGGTGGCGGAAAGGGAGATCCCCTGCCCCCCGACGACAACGCGCCGTTCTACGAAGTTGATGGTGAGGTCATCCAACACCAAGGGTGCGCGCGACTCCGTTGCATCAGACGGGAGTCTGCGCCGAAGGGCAGCCTCTATGCGGGCGACCAGCTCCGACGGGGAGAAGGGCTTCCTGATGTAGTCGTCGGCCCCCATCTTCAGTGCACGGACAGCGTCTTCCTCCCTATGGCTGGCGGTAACGACGATTACCGGCACGCTTGAAACCTCGCGCACACGCTGGAGCACCTCGAAGCCGCTGACGCCGGGGAGCATGAGGTCCAGCAGGATCAGTTCGGGCTCCCCCAGCTCAACAAGCTTGGGGACCTCTCGCGGGTCGCTGGTCACCACTGGTTGGTACCCGGCCTCATGAAGCGCACGCCGGAGGTAGCGCAGAACCTGAGGCTCGTCGTCGAGGGCAAGGATCCGCGGCCGCCCACCGGCCCGGCTTACCCTGCCCGCGTGCACTGTTTCCCAAGCTGCCTCGACCCCAGAGGCGACGCTGCCATCGGCAGCGATCGGGAGGGTGAAGCTAAAGGTGGACCCTCTTCCCTCGCCTGGGCTCTCTGCCTGGATACGTCCGCCGTGGGCCTCTACGATCCCCTTGCAGATGGCGAGCCCCAACCCGCTGCCTCCCAGTCCCCGTCCCTGATCTTCGTGTACTTGCGAGAACTTCTTGAAGAGATGGGAGAGCTTCTCCGCGGGGATCCCCCGTCCGCGATCGTGTACGCGCACCGTAGCATGGAAAGCTTCGCGTTCCACCGTAACGGTGATCTGCTCCGCTTGTGGGGAGAACTTGGCCGCATTGCTCAGCAGGTTTGACAGCACCTGGGCGACGCGGGCCCTGTCGGCATTGACGACAGGCAGATCTTCGGGGACCTGGATCTCAACCTCATGCAGGTTGCCGCCGCGGGTGAAGATCGCCCGAGCTTCTTCCAGGACGGCCCGTAGGTCCGTTGGCTCCGGCCTAACTGAGAGAGAGCCAGCCTCGATTCGAGTCATGTCCAGAAGGTTGTCCACCAGCCCCCCCAGGCGATCCGCTTGCTCGTCGATGATCTCAAACAACTCCCGGGCTTTGGCGGCGTCTAAGGGGCCCTGCCGGCCCAGCGCCATCGCCGCCGAACCCTTGATTGCCGTCAGGGGAGTCTTCAGCTCGTGGCTTACTACGCCCATGAACTCAGCCCGGAGCTTCTCAAGCTCCTCCAAGGGAGTGATGTCTTGGACGATCACGGCCGCCCCGGTGACCTGACCCCAGGCGCCACAGATGGGTGCGGCGTTTACCAGGGTGGGAATGGTGCGACCGTCGGGGAAGTGGAACCACACCTCCTCGGCGCGCACGGTCTCGCCCTGATAGAGGGCCCGACGGATGGGTAGTTCGTCGGGGGCATAGTCGGTACCATCGGAGCGCCGGCGAACAGCTCCCTGGTCGAGCGTCTCCAGCTTATCACCTTGCTTGTAGGAGAAGTTGACGATGCGCTCGGCCTCGCGGTTCACCAGCACCAGGCGCCCGCTGGTGTCGGCAAAGATGATGCCGACGGGAGACGTCTCCACCAGCGTCTCAAGGCGCCGTCTCTCCCCCTCAGTCGCGGTCTCCGCCAGCTTGCGCCGAGTGATATCACGCGTTACTTCGGCGAACCCCCGTAGGTCTCCGGCCTCGTTTCGCAAGGCGGCAATGACAACATTGGCCCAGAACCGGGACCCGTTCTTGCGGACGCGCAAACCCTCGTCCTCAAGCCGCCCTTCCATCGCGGCCGCCTCGAGCTGCTTCGCGGGCTTGCCGCGTTCAATGTCCTCACGGGGATAGAAGCAGGAGAAGTGCTGGCCGATGATCTCTTCTGCCCGATAGCCCTTGATCCGTTCTGCGGCTCGGCTCCAACTCACGACAATTCCCTCGGGATCCAGCATGAGAATCCCGTAGTCGCTCACACCATCGACGAGCAAGCGGAAATGCTCGTCGCTATCGCCAAGGGCTTTCTCAGCCCGTTGGTCTCCGTAGATCGCCGGCCTGGCCCTAATGGGCGCGGTCCGCTCCCGGCGCAAGCGCTGCGCGTCCCCGATAGGCACTGCCGCCAGATCCACCAAGAGGGCCAGCAGCTGCTCATCTTCGCGCGTAAACTCCTCTCCGTTCGCCTTCTCCGCAAGGTAGACATTGCCCAGCGATTCATCTCCGTGGCGGATCGGCACAGCAAGCAGAGTCTTCATCTCCGGATGGCTTGGCGGGAACCCGACCGAGCGAGGGTGCTGCGATAGATCGGCCAGCCTAGCAGGCCCCTTCAACTCGTGGAGCCACCCCAGGATGCCCAGGCCCTGAGGCGGGCCCCCAAGGCGTTCTCGTTCGTCCGAGCTGATGCCGTGGGTGATGAAATGCCGGATGCGGCCCGAGGCGTCGAACAGACCAACAGCCCCGTACCTGGTGCCCACGAGCTCGCTGGCGGCGTCAACCACATGCTGGAGCACGACAGGCAGGTCGAGGCTGGAGGCAAACCGGCTACTCAGTTGGCTTAGCAGGTCGAGGCGGGCCCTAAGGAGTTTGTCGGCCTGTCTGAGGCGCTCGGGTTCGGAACGCGGCTGGGCTTTCAGTTGACTGTCCCCCATCGGGCTCGGCGATGCTACAGCCCAAGACGATTCTAGGCTGCGTCCCTGCCGGGGTCAATCGGATGCTGCTGACACGGGTCGCCGAAGGCAGCACACGGTCCGCCACCTCCTGACCGCCAGGTTGACCTGCTGTGGGGTGCCAATACTCCATCCGTATCTGGAGAAGGGTGCGGATGGCATTCTACCACCGCACAGGGCGGTGGTAGATCTTCGGTGCATCTGCCTGGCCGGCAGAGGGTTGACGACAGGCACGCCGAGAACCGCTAGGTCATCGAGCGGCCCCCGGCGCTGTCCGGTCATGGCCACACTCGCATGGATTGTGATACCGTTCATTGGGCAACTCAAGTGAGCTAGCGAAGGTGGGACAGAGCCATGATGGGACATGAGCGGGGAGCGCTCCACGGGCTAAGGGTTCTCGACTTCACATGGGTCTATGCGGGTCCCTTCGCCACCAGACAGTTTGCGGACTTGGGAGCGGAGGTGATCAAGGTCGAGCCATACGGGGTTGGAGCGCTGGAAAGACGCTATGCTTTGGTGATGGAACGCAACGGCGTGAAGCAGAGCAGCTACTCCGTGTTCCTGAATAGAGGCAAACGGAGCCTGTCGCTCAATGTGAAATCCGAGAAGGGCTTGAGCATCGCCAAAGAGCTAGTCAGGCAGTCGGACGTGATGATCTCGAACCTCACGCCAGGTGCGATGGACAAACTAGGGCTAGGCTATGAAGCGGTGTCAAACACAAACCCCAAGATCATCTACTGCACAATCTCGTGCTTTGGGTACCAGGGCTCCTATTCCAGTGAACCAGGCTTTGATCTGATCGCGCAGGCAGCCAGCGCCTGGTGCGGTCAGTCCGACCCGCCGATGCCGGCGCCACTAGCCATCGGCGACGCCAATGCCGGCATGCACGCCATGGCGGCTATCCTTGCTGCGCTCTACTATCGAGAGAAGACGGGCTGCGGCCAGAGCATCGACATTTCCATGACAGACTGTCTCTTCCATTGCCACGAGAATAACCCTCCGGCCTACCTTTTCAGCGGACGTTCGGTGCCCGCCTTGCCGAACACGAGGTGGTCGGCTGCCTACTCGCCCTACGGGCTCATCAAGGGTCGAGACGGTCTTATTGCCGTCGCGGCTCTGAGCGACGCCCTTTGGGAGAAGGTGGTGACGGCGATGGGTCCCGGCTACGAGTGGCTTCTCGACGACCCAAGAACTTCTGAGCTGACGGCGCGGCTGAGCTACGAGTATGCTCCTTTCGTACATCAGACGATCGAGGAGTGGGTGATGAGTCTCAACTCAGTGGAGGAGGCTGAGAGGATCCTCAGGAACGCCGGCGTCCCGGCAATGCGCGTGAAGGGGTTCGCCGAGGTAGTAGATGCCCCCTACATCAGGGAACGGGAGATGATCGTAAAGATGAGACAGCCCTTTGCGGGGGAGATTGAGACGTACGGGAGCCCCTTCAAGATGTCAGTTACACCCGGGAAGGTTAGGGGACACGCTCCGCTGATCGGGGAGAACAGCCACGATATTCTGTCCCGCATCTTGGGTTACAGCGATCAACATATTAGCGAGCTATTTGAAGAGGGCGTGATCTACAAGGAGCAGGCAGTAGATCGACTCGATGAGGAGCTAGGAGGGCTAACCGGAGGTTCGGATTGAGGCGGGTCACAAGACCCGATCCGCTGGTCTCCAGATACTGATGCGGCTGTGGGGTGGCAAAATGTCATCCGCCTTTTTCTCTCTACGCCGCTATTCACTCATATTGTGGTGAAGACCGCCCAGAACCGGCCGCGCGATGATCTGGCCAGCCGCCGGCGGGCCAGCCCGAATGGGCCCGCCCCGCTGGGGTCTCAAGACCGGGGGTGGAGAAGCCCCGTGGGAACCGCGCAGCGCGCTATGTGGATGTGACGAGGGCCGGGACAGAAGAGTGACGGCCACCTGGGGGTGGCCGCTACTGTCGTACTTTGGAGCGGGAAACAGGACTCGAACCGGCGACCCTCTGCTTGGGAAGCAGATGGGCGCTCCAGTGAATCTACTTGAAGCCCCGCACGGCGTTTTCGGCCCGTCTTGGCCCTCTGCCTCCAAAGGCTGAGGTCCTTTGTCTCCAAAACATCTTACCAGAAAGTCGCGTGTGCGAGAGGCGGCTTCATCCGCCGTCCTCCCGCCACCCGACCTCGTACAACCTCACAGGCTCCTCAAACGCCTTCGGCACGACGTTGCCCAGGTCGGAGAAGAGGAAGCCCTTGCCGGTCGCGAGCTGCCTCACCCCGTCGGCGACCACGATCTGCCCAGGCTCCGCCTGATCAGCCCCGCGACAACCCCCAGGAGATGAACCGGCGTGGCTTGACCCGGATGAAGGCCATGTCGGGCATGGGCTCGGTCGGCAGCCGCTCCTCCGGGATTCCTCGAGTCCTCGCCGCCTCCCTCATGAGCGGTAGAACTTCCTCGGGCTGGCTGATCATCTCCGCCTCTCCTTGGATCAACAGCCCCTTGATGTCCTGCATCGTGCGCCCGGTCTCAATGAGCGCACTGACACGATGGTTTCGTTCAGCGTTCTTGGCCCTCTGTGTTCTAAAGCGTGCATTCACGTAGATCTGGTCGCCGAGCCGGAAGTAGCTGACCGGCACGGAGTGCGGATAGCCGTCCTTGCCCACTGTAGATAGGATCAGCCAGCCGGGGTGACTATCTAGGAACTCGTATGCCTCTTCCTTGGTGAGAGCTGTTGTCACTAGATCCCTCCTCACTTGACCGCTTTGGCGAGCAGGCGTTGCCAGCGGACCGTAGCACACGAGACGGAGCGTGAGACAGTGGCAGGTTGGCTTCACGAGACATGCTGCACCGGTTGCGTCCATGAGGTCAAGGCAATAGGATCAGGCCGATGCAGGAGCGGACACCGACAAGGAGGAGACCGTTGAAGACGAGGATTACCGAACTATTCGGCATTAGGCATCCGATTTTCTGCGGTGCGATGATGTGGTTGGCTAAACCCGAACTCTGCGCCGCAGTATCCAATGCTGGCGGACTGGGTAACCTGACCGCGGGCAACTACGGCTCCGGAGATGAGCTGCGCCAGGCAATTGCCAGGACCAGACAGATGACGGACAAGGCGTTTTGCGTGAATCTTACTCTTCTGCCGTCGGTCCGCATCGCCAAAGACCTGCATCAGGACTACTTTCGGGTCTGCTGCGAGGAGAAGGTCAGTTCCATCGACATATCAGGTGCGCCTCTAGATAGGTACCTAGGGCCCGACGCAATCCGTCAGGCGAGAGATGCAGGAGTGAAACTGATACACAAAGTCGGCTCGGTAAGGCACGCCATGCATGCTGAAGAGGCAGGCTATGATGCGGTGATTGCCGCCGGTTTCGAAGAAGGTGGTCATCCCCTGCACGAAGACGTAACCACGATGCTGCTGACGCCCCGGATCTGCCAGTCGGTGAGTATGCCGGTGGTCACAGCGGGCGGTATCGCCGACGGGAGGGGAATGGCCGCAGCCATGGTCCTGGGAGCGGAGGGCGTGATGATGGCCTCCAGATTCATAGCCACTACCGAGTGTCTTGCGCACCACCGTGTCAAGGAGGAGCTAGTCCGGCGGCAGGAGAATGACACGGTCATGATCTGCAAGACCATCAACCTCCAGATGCGGGCGCTGAGAAACGCGCAGGTCGAGAAAGTGCTGGAAGTGGAAGCCCGAAGAGGGGGCCTCGAAGAGCTCATCCCTCTCATTGCCGGCGAGCGTCAAAGCGCTGCATGGGAAAACGGTGACGTCGACCGCAGTCCGTTCCCCGTGGGCCAGTCTATCGGCCTTATTCAAGACATCGTGAGCTGCGAAGAACTTCTGTCGAGGATGATGAGAGAGGCCGGGGACATACTGGCACGGGTGCAAGAGCGATTCGTCGGAGATCTCGCAACATAAGGGCGGGGTGCATTCCCTATAGTGGCGCGGGAACCGAAGCCAGCGGGGACAGCCAGAGTGGCCTTACCGAGGACGCCCTAGAGATTCATCTCGTAGGCACCCTTCAGGGCGTGCACGTGATCGCGCCATACGCGCTCATAGCGATCGTCATCCACCACCGGCTTCCTTATCATCTTCAGGCAATAGGCCGACTGTTCCGAATTGCACCTTGGCTTGGTGTACAACTGTAGCGCGAATTTCGAGAAGTCACGCACAAAGCAATCGAAGATCTGGTCAACGATGTCGGCCAGGACATGGTAGATACTGGCGTTCTCGAGGATGAGTTGCCCGTAGGCGACTAGCGTGAATATTTCGCCAACCGTGAGAAGGAAATCAGTGTCGCGACTCTGGCTCTCGTCAGGAGGCGCCACGGCGAGCATTTCTGAGAAAACGGCGGTCTGCTCGCGGAAAACACTGACGTTGGGGAGGTCCCAATCGCTGTAGGCGATGTTGTAGTCGTGGAACTGGATATCGCCCATGCCCTTCGCCGGGCCCTGCTGGAACAGATAGTCGTCGTTCTTTGGCTCCGAGCGCTGACCGATGTTGGCGTATTCAGCCGGGTTAAAGAAGTAGTTGGCCATGAACTTCAGGATTAGGGCGATGTTCACGTGGACCGTACCCTCGAGCTTCGGCAGGGCGCGGATGTCCATGGCGGCGCTCTCAAAGTACATGTCCTTCTCGAAACCCTTTGCGGCAATCACATCCCAGAGCAGATCTATGACTTCTTCTCCCTGCGTTGTCACCTTCATTTTCACTACCGAATTGTAGAGGAGATAGCGCCTGTCGTTCGGTGATGCGACTCGCATGTAGTCGGCGGCCCGAAGCGTGAAGAGCTTCATCGCCACCAGGCGGGCAAAGGCGTCGGTGAACATCTGCTTGACGTGCGGGAAATCCGTAACATACATGCCGTAAAGACGGCGGTTGGCGGCATGGTTGATTGCCTCGTAGAAGGCGTGCGTCGAGATGCCGATGGACGCCGCGCCCAGGTTGAACTTGCAGATGTTGACGGTGTTGAGGGCGGCGTCCCATGCCTCCCGTCCTCTCGAGAGTATGTCTGCTTCACTGATTGGGTAGTCACGCAGGGCGAACGCTGACACGTACGCTTGCGTGGCGACAACGTTGTCCAGCAGGTCATAGTTGGGCTTCGTCGAATCAGCCACAAAGAACACGTATTCCCCACCATCCGCCATCTTCCCGAAGGTCGAGACCATCGGAGCGACATTGCCGTTGCCGATGTAGTACTTCTCTCCGTTTGCTCTGTAGCTGCCGTCGGGCTGTGGCGTGAGTGTCATCTCCGTTGAGTAGATGTCCGCGCCGTGCTGGCGCTCAGACAGCCCGAAGGCGAATACCGCCCCGCTTTTCAGCAGCTCGGCGGCGCGGCGCTTCGCTTCTTCGTTCCGACTCATCCAGATGGGGCCGAGACCGAGCGTCGTGACCTGCCAGGCGTACCAGTAGTAGAGCCCGTAGAATGCGAGGATCTCATTGAAATCCACGTTGCGGAAGGTATCCCATCGCGAGTCCGCATCCCCGTAGCTAGGAGGAGTGAGCAGTGTGGCGAAGATCTTCTCGTCCTTCACAAACGTGAGGAAGTCGTCGTACCAGACCCGCTGGTGAGTGTCCTCCTTTAGCCGTCTCTTCCCCTTCTTCTCGAAGAAGTCGATCGTGCTGGCCATTACCTCCAGCGAGCGCCTGTCTGGGTACCGTCGGCTAAGCTTCTTCGGGTTCAACAGAATCATTCCTGGCCCTCTCCTCGATCGGCCTTTGGTTGCCCCTTTGCTTTACGAACACTGAGCGCCTTGCGACGGCCGCTATTCTACTCCGGCCACTCCCCAAGCGGCAACGTCATCGAGCGCACGTGGAATGCGAGAGCTACATACGGATCTCGTCTCGACGCTGCAAGCCGCGACCCTCTGCCTGGCAAGCAGAACCCGTGAGAACCGGTAATGGATGCGGCTGTAGTCAGAGCGCGCCGGATGAAGCTCCGCGTGTCCTCGCTACCGGTCTCCGTTGCCACTTCCACCTGGGACTTCTGCTTTGTGATCGGTCGCTCCTTGACGCGGCCCAACGTACCGTTGTCTGGGAGCGAGAACAAGTTCGCTGCTATCGGTTGGGAACTGCCTACACGCAATGTCACCTTCGCTGACGCCCGACAACAGGCACAACGCTTCCTGAACGGGCCGCTGACTACTCTGGCGGAGATCTGTCAACTGCCTGTGATCGCTGCCGTTGCAGGGGACGACATGCTATTCGACGAGATTGCGAGTGAGCCGTCCAGGGCCGCTCTCCAACTGCACCGCGTCGCCCTCCGGGCCTACCTTTGACCGATAGGGCTGCCGGGCATGACCTTCGAGGAGGCGGAGGCCGTCCCGGATGTAGGTCTCCGCCGGGCCGCCCAGTCTTTGGCTCCGTTGACAAGGCTTTCCGCAATCTGACATGCTGACGCTCAGAACCGGAAAAGGAGCAAACCGACGTGCCCGATCACTCGCAAGCCTACACCTTGCTCACGGCGCAACTGGCCGATAAGGGCCTGGACGTGGAGGCCATCAAGCAGGCCCTCAAGCTCCAACGCGTCGAGACGCCTTCCTGGGGATATGGCGACAGCGGCACCCGATTCAAGACCTTCGCCTGGCCAGGAGCCGCCCGCGATGTCTGGGAGAAGCTGGCCGATGCCGCAATGGTCCACAAGCTCACTGGCATCTGCCCCTCGATGGCCCTGCACATCCCGTGGGACATGGTCGATGACTGGACCGAGCTGAAGGCCTACGGCGAGTCGCTGGGCGTCCGTATCGGCGCCATCAACCCCAACCTCTTTCAGGACGACATCTACAAGCTGGGCAGCGTGTGCCACCATGATCTGGCGGTCAGGCGGCGCGCCGTCGAGCACGTGCTGGAGTGCGTAGAGATCGCCAGGGCTACGGGCTCGACGCTCCTCAGCCTGTGGTTGGCCGATGGCACCAACTACCCCGGCCAGGATTCGCTGCGCGAGCGCAAGCACCGCCTTCTGGAGTCTTTGCGTCAGGTGTACGCCGCCATGCCCGCCGAAATGCGCATGCTGATCGAGTACAAGTTCTTCGAGCCGGCGTTCTATCACACCGACCTGCCCGACTGGGGCACCGCCTACGCCATTGCGCTGAAGCTAGGGCCCCAGGCACAGGTGCTGGTCGACACGGGGCACCATCCTCAAGGGACAAACGTAGAGCAGATCGTCGCCTTCCTGCTCGACGAGGCCAAGCTGGGCGGGTTCCACTTCAACGCCCGGAAGTACGCGGATGATGACCTCATCGTGGGCACAGTTGACCCCTTCGAGCTTTTCCTCATATTCAACGAGCTGGTCGGTGCTGCGGAGGCCGCCCGCGACGTGGCCTGCATGATCGACCAGAGCCACAACATAGAGCCCAAGATCGAAGCGATGGTGCAGTCGGTGCTGAACGTCCAGACGGCCTACACTCGCGCGCTGCTCGTCGACCGTACGGCGCTGGCGGAGCGGCAGGCTGCCGGCGACGTCCTCGGCGCCCACCGCGTTCTGACCGACGCCTTCGAGACCGACGTGCGTCCGTTGCTGGCGCAGGTGCGGGTCGAGATGGGCCTGCGCCCCGATCCCATAGCCGCCCTCAAAGAGAGCGGCTACGAGCAGAAGGTAGCGGCCGAGCGCGGCACGGCCAGGGGAGCAAGCGGCGGCTTTCCTACCGCCTGAGTCGGAGAGCTAGAGCGAGAAGGCGTATGCAGGGATGGATGGGGAAGACCCTGGAGCTCAACCTCAGCAGCGGGGAGAGCCAAGTCCAGCAGCTCGATGCAGACCTGGCACGTCTCTTCCTAGGCGGACGCGGCCTGGGCGCCCGTCTTCTCTGGGATAGGCTGGCGCCTGGCGTCGATCCCCTCTCGCCAGACAACACGCTCATCTTCTGCACCGGGCCGTTGACGGCGACGGCCTTTCAGACCAGCAACCGCTTCTCGGTTACCACCAAGTCGCCGCTCACCGACACTGTGCTCGACGCCAACTCCGGTGGTTTCTGGGGGATGCGCCTGAAGCGCTGCGGCCTGGACGCGCTGATCATCGAAGGCCGTGCGAACAGGCCCGCGTATCTGGAGGTGACGTCGAAGGGGGCGGCCCTGAAGGATGCCTCTCACCTCTGGGGCAAGGCGGTGCCTGACACGACGCAGGCGCTGGGGCAGGGGCCAAAGCGCAGCGTCCTCTGCATCGGGCCGGCTGGCGAGAACCTGGTGCGCTTCGCCGCCATCATGAACGACGGGGCGCGCGCCCTCGGCCGCGGAGGTGCGGGCGCCGTGATGGGGTCGAAGAACCTGAAGGCGGTCGTCGTTGAGGGCGAGGAGAGGGTGGAGTTCGCCGACCGCCAGCGCTTCCGCTTCGTCAGATACGAGGCGAGCAAGCACCTCACGGCTAGCCCGTTGACCTCGCAGGCCCTGCCGCAATTCGGGACGGCCAGCGTCCTCAACGTGGTGAATACCATTGGCGCCTTGCCCACTCGCAACTTCCAGCAGTCGCGGTTTGAGCACGCGGAGGAGATCTCCGGCGAGGCTGTCACCGACCGCCTGCTGCTGAAGAAGGCTGCCTGCTGGGCCTGTCCCATCGCCTGCACACGGGTCACGAAGACCGCGCATCGAGAGGGCGAGGGGCCGGAGTACGAATCGGTCTGGGCCCTGGGGGCAGCCTGCGGCATTGCGGATCTGGAGGCCATCGCAGAGGCCAACTACCTCTGCAACGACCTAGGGCTGGATACGATCTCCACCGGCGCCACCATTGCCTGCGCCATGGAGCTGGCGGAGCGCGGCATCATCGACTGCGACCTGCGCTTTGGCCGCGCCGACCTTCTGGAGGGCGCGGTCCGCGCCATCGCCTACCGGCAGGGCATAGGCGATGAACTGGCCGAGGGGAGCCGGCGCTTCGCAGAGAAGCACGGGGCGGGCGAGTACTCGATGACGGTCAAGGGGCTGGAGATGCCAGCCTACGACCCGCGCGCCATGCAGGGCCAGGGCCTGCTGTATGCCACGTCCAACCGCGGCGCCTGCCACATGCGGGGCAACATGCTTGGCCCTGAGGTGTTGGGGCTGCCAAAGCTCGTCCACCGTCTTCAGGTGCAGGGCAAGGCGGGCATGGTCATCCTCCACCAGAACGCCGCCGCTGCCATCGACTCTCTGGTGCTCTGCAAGTTCACCAACATGGCTGTGGCGGAGGAGTACTTCGCGCGGGCGTTGACGGCCGTGACCGGCGTTCCCTATTCGACCGGCGATTTGATTCGCGCTGGCGAGAGGATATGGAACCTGGAGCGACTCTACAATCTTAGGGAGGGCTTCACGCGGGCCGACGATACTCTGCCGCGACGTCTGCTGGAGGAGCCGGTGCCCGAGGGGCCAAGCAAGGGCTGGGTATCGCACCTGCCTGAGATGCTCGGCGAGTACTATCGATTCCGCGGCTGGGACGAGAACGGCGTGCCGAGTCCGCGCAAGCTGAAGGAGCTGGGGCTGCGGGGCCTGTTGCCGTAGTCGGGAGCTCTACCAGCACCGGCAACGAATCATACCGGCCTTGACAAGTGCGGACTGTTCAGGTTGCGTTTCCTCTTAAGTCATGTTGACTATCGTCAGTAAATGAAGCATACTCTCGCCATCCTGGGGAGATGGGTGGGCTGCCGTGGCTGGGGGACTTCCTGAAGGTACCGTCACCGTCCTGTTCACGGATTGTGAAGGGTCCACCGACCTCACGACACGGCTGGGTGACGACGCCGCCCGCGAGGTCCTGCGGGCCTGTGACGAGCTGGTCCGCCAGCAGGTCGCCCGACACCGGGGACAGGAAGTGAAGCACACGGGCGATGGCCTCATGGTCGCCTTCACGTCGGCGAGGAGGGCTGTGGCCTGCGCAGTCGATATCCAGAGAGCCATAGCGGGGCGCAACCGGCGGGAGCCTGAGCGGGCAGTCCGTGTACGTATTGGGCTGAACACCGGTGAGGTCATCCGGGAGGAGGCGGACCTCTTCGGCGCAACGGTGACCGCGGCGGCACGCATCGCCAGCCACGCCGATGCGGGGGAGATCGTCGTGTCGGAGGGTGTGAAGGTCGTCCTCGGCGCTGCTACCACGGTTCAACTGGAGGACCAGGGTGAGGCCGAGCTGAAGGGCTTCCCCGAGCCCATGCGGCTATACAGAGTGGTCTGGGAGGAAGCGACCGGCCCGACAGGGCTGCGCCTTCCCGAGAGGACGCCCTTCGTGGGCCGGGAGAGTGAGCGGGCAGAGCTGCGGCGCCTTCTGGAGGAGACGATTCGTGGTCAGGGCGCCCTGGTCATGATCGGCGGCGAGCCCGGCGTGGGGAAGACGCGGCTGGCCGAGGAGCTGCTCCTGGAGGCCCGCCAGCGTGGCGTCCTAGCCTGGACCGGCCACTGTTACGAGATGGAGGGGGCGCCTCCCTACATCCCCTTCGTGGAGATGCTGGAGGCCAGCGCCAGAACAGTGCCGCCGGAGGCCCTACGTGAAGTCCTAGGTGATGCCGCGCCGGAAGTGGCGAAGCTGCTGCCGGAGCTGCGTCGCCTCTTTCCCGACATCCCCCCTCCCCTGGAGCTGCCGCCGGAGCAGGAGCGCCGCTACCTGTTCAACAGCGTGCGGGAGTTCATCGAGCGGGCGAGCCGGGTGCAGCCCCTCCTCCTCACGCTGGAGGACCTGCACTGGGGTGATGACGCCACCCTACTCCTGCTCCAGCACATCGCTCAGCAGCTGAGCCAGGTGCCCGTCCTCATCCTGGGGACGTACCGAGACGTGGAGCTGGACGTGGCCCGTCCCCTTGCCAGGGCCCTCCGAGAACTCACGCGCCAGCGCCTGGCTGAGCGTCTGACGCTGAAGCGGCTACCTGAGGAGGACGTGTCGGCAATGCTGCGGCTGCTCAGCGGCCAGGAGCCACCGGCTGCCCTGGTCCACGAGGTCTATCGCGAGACGGAGGGCAACCCGTTCTTCGTGGAGGAGGTCTACCGGCACCTATCTGAGCAGGGCAAGCTATTTGACGCCGAGGCACGCTGGCGGTCCGACCTGCGAGTCAGCGAACTCGATGTGCCCGAGGGCGTGCGCCTCGTCGTTGGCCAGCGACTCGAACGGCTGAACGAGGAATACCGGCGTGCTCTGGCTGCAGCCGCCGTCATCGGCCGCGCCTTCAGCTTCGAGTTGCTGGAGACGCTCGGAGAAGTGGAGGCAGACACCCTTCTCGATGCGGTCGATGAAGGGGAGCGGTCCCACCTCATCAGTTCAGTCCCGGATGGCCGCGAGGCTCGCTTCACCTTCGCCCACGAGCTCATCCGCCAGACCCTTGTCAGCTCCCTCTCCTTGCCGCGGCGGCAGAGGCTGCACCTGCGGGTGGCCGAGGCCATAGAGCGGGTCTATGCCCGCACCCTGGAGGAGCACGCCGGCGACCTAGCCTATCATCTGTACCAGGCCGGGACAGCCGCCGAGCCGGAGAAGACCGCCCACTACCTAGCGCTGGCCGGCGAGCGAGCGTTTGGGGCAGCGGCATTCGAGGATGCCCTGCGCCACTACGAGAACGCGCTCTCCCTGCTGCCGGCCGATGACCGGCGGGGGCGGGCTGATCTGCTCTTCAAGCGGGGGCTGGCCCTGCGCAGCCTGGGCCGCTGGGAGGAGGCGCTGGCCGACTGGCGGCAGGCGCTGGACATCTACGAGGAGCTGGGCGACGCCGAACGTGTGGGACGCATGTGCATCGACATGTGTTACCAACTAGCGTGGGGCGCGCGTTTCGAGGAGTCCCTGGAGATCGGCCGCCGCGGCCTCGCCGCCCTGGGCGAGGGGGTGAGCGCCGAGCGCTGTCGCCTGCTGGGCAACGTGGGTCGCACTCTCAGCGTGAGCGGCCAGTACGCCGCCGCGAACAGCATGATCACCCAGGCGGTGGAGATGGCCGAACAACTGGGCGACCAGCGCCTGCTCGGGGAGATCCTCAACTACAAGGGCCGTCACCACTTTTACAACGCGCAATATCCCGAAGCAGTCGATGCTGGCATGCGGGCGGCGGAGCTGCTGCGCTCGGCCGGCGACCTCTGGTATCTGGCCGACGCATTGTGGGTCACGCAGTGGTCCCTGCTATTGCTCGGCCGCCTGGACGAGGAGGCCAAGACCGGCCAGGAGCTCGAGCCCCTGGCCGCCAGCGTGGGCCACCTTGCTGCCCTCGTGCATGCTGGGCACGTTCGTGCATCCCGGGAACTGATGCTCGCGGGAGACATCGACGCGTGGCAGCAGTCCGCGCGGGATAACCTTGAGCTTGCTCGGAGCATCGGGCATGGCTGGGTCTCCGTCTTTCAGATGTGGCTCGGCCTGGGGCATTTCTGGGGAGGCCAGTGGGAGAAAGCGCTGCAAGACTTCCAGGAGGCAGTTAAGGTGGAGGCAGCGGGCTTCTACGCGGGCGGCGCCTGGGGGTGCTTCTCTCTATTCAAGGCCTACGCTGGTGGCAGCGATGAGGCCCTCGCTATGCTGGAGCAACATCGGCAGAACCTGCCGCGCCCCGGCCAGGCCAACACGATGGGCGCCTGGTCGATGCTGCTGGCGGCAATCGAAGGGCTGGCTGTCCTCGGTGAACGGGAGGAGGCCGCGAAGCTCTACCCCCTGGTCGCGGAAGCCATCGGTACCCGTGCCCTCCTGATAGAATTCGGCGTCGGACTGCTCCAGACCGTGGCCGGCATCGCGGCGGCGGCCAACGGGCAGTGGGACAAGGCCGAGGAGCACTACCAGACGGCCCTGCGTCAGGCCCACGAGCTGCCCCACAAGCTCGAGCAGCCGGAGGTGCGGCGCTGGTACGCCCGCATGCTCATCGACCGAGACGCCCCCGGCGACCGCGACAAGGCCTTCCGGCTGCTCACGGAGGCCATCGCCATGTACCGCCGGATCGGCATGCCCAAGCACGAGGAGATGGCGGAGGCGCTGCTGGAGGAGGTGCAAGGTACAGCCACCTAGCTCCCAAGGCCCACAGTGAATGATTGACGACCAGGTCCTTCGCCAGTTCCAGGAGATAGGCCGCGACCTCTACGTGGCGGCGCTCGTCTCATCGCATGGCGGGAACCTGAGCATGCGATTCGGCGACCGCGTGGTCATCAAGCGGCGAGGGGCCATGCTCGGTCGCCTCAAGGAGGGAGACCTCATCGAGACCGGGCTGGAGAAGGCGGACAGCGGCGTCCTGCTGGCGTCAACCGAGCTCGTTGTGCACCGCGCCATCTACCGGGCCACGCCGGCGCTGGCAATCGTCCACGCTCATCCCCGCACGGCCATCGCTCTGTCCCTTTCCCGCGACGAGATCGTGCCCATAGACAACGAAGGTTCCTACCTGTTGCACAAGGTGCCCGTGGTCGCGGCGGAGTTCGCGTCCGGCTCGGCGGAGATGGTGGAGAGACTGCCCGCCGCCCTCCAGGAGTACAAGATCGCCATGCTGCGCGGCCACGGCTGCTTCGCCATCGGCCAGACGCTCGACGAGGCGTTCCAGTGGGTCTCTTGCCTGGAGGAATCGTGCCAGATTATCCTGGCGGCCAAGAGCATCGACGAACCGTTTCTCGAGTACCGCAAGATGAGCGAGGACTACAAGACCTGGTAGTTCCTCGCCCGGCCACTCAGGCGTCCGCAGCCATCAATGTCACATACCGTTGATCTGCTTGCCTTTGACCTCGGCGCTGAGAGCGGACGCGCCATACTGGGCCGCTATGACGGCAACCGCCTGAGCCTGACCGAGGTGCAC